>QXGG01340901.1_pt1 | contig 69334 bp, 68 predicted proteins | sample 1982491 | NCBI WGS metagenome assembly QXGG01 (sample SAMN09924614, study PRJNA488089) | Wastewater metagenome, whole genome shotgun sequencing project. | isolation source: South African research farm wastewater | place: South Africa: Irene, Agricultural Research Council, Animal Production...
CGCCCGCCCCTGCCCCCGCCGCCGCGCCCACCGATGCGGCGGGCGCGGTCTGGCTGCGCCGCGCCGGCGGACCACGGCTGGCTGCGGCGTTTGCGCTCTCGCTCGCCCTCCACGGCCTGCTGCTGCTGATCCAGTTCCGCCTGCCGGAAAGCAAGCCAGTGCGCGACAGGGGGCTTGAAGTAGTGCTGGTCAACACCCGCCACGCCAGGGCGCCCGCCAAGCCCGAGGTCCTTGCCCAGACGAATGTCGACGGCGGCGGCAGCACCGAGCAGCGCGTGCGCCCGAGTACGCCCCTGCCGCCGCAACCCACGCGCCAGAACGGCGACGCGCTGATCGAAGCCAGGCCTCGCCCCCCCGAGCCGGTACGCGAACAAAGGCCGCTCATCACCCGCGACAAAGCCCCCGCAAAGGTCGCCGCGGCGCCAGACAAGCCCAAACCGCCGGTGCCGCGACCGCCCCCGCAGCTCAGCGGCCTGGACCTGCTCGACAGCGCCGCGGCCGTCGCCCGCCTCGAGGCCCAGGTCGACCGCGACCTGCAGGCGCTGGCCACGCGCCCGCGCAAGAAGTTCATCGGTGCGCGCGCGCAGGAATACCGTTTTGCCCAGTATGTCGAGGACTGGCGGCTGAAGGTCGAGCGCGTGGGCACGCTCAACTACCCCGCCGCCGCACGCGGCAAGCTCTACGGCAGCCTGTTGCTATCGGTGTCGATCCGCGCCAATGGCTCGGTCGACAAGGTCAGCGTGCGGCGCAGCTCCGGCCACAAGATCCTCGATGAGGCGGCGGTGCGGATCGTGAAGATGGCTGCGCCCTACGCCCCTTTCCCGCCCGACATCCGCAAGGACTATGACATGATCGAAATCACCCGCACCTGGACCTTCGAACGCAGCGACCGCGTCCGCGCCTACTGACAGAGAGACCCACTCATGGACCGCTACGCCGTCATCGGCAACCCGATCGCCCATAGCAAATCGCCGCAGATCCACGCTGCCTTTGCCCGCCAGACAGGGCAGGCGCTGAGCTATGAGGCCTTGCTCGCGCCGCTCGACGGCTTCGTGCAGACCATCTCCGCCTTCCGCGCACAGGGTGGGCGCGGCGTGAACGTCACCGTACCCTTCAAGCTAGAGGCCTTCGCCCTCGCCGAGCGCCACACCCCGCGTGCGCAGATGGCCGGCGCGGTCAATACGCTCGCCTTCGGCGCCGACGGCGTGCTCGGCGACAACACCGACGGCGCCGGGCTGGTGCGCGATCTCGGCACCAACCTGCAGTTCGCGCTCGCAGGCCGCCGCATTCTGGTGCTCGGCGCCGGCGGCGCCACGCGCGGCGTGCTGCTGCCGCTGCTCGATGCGCGCCCGGCCAGCCTGACCATCGCCAACCGTACGGTGAGCAAAGCCGAAGCGCTCTCTGCACTGTTCGCAGCTCATGCCCCCGAGTCCGTACTCGACGCTTGCGGCTTCGACGCACTCGCCGGGCGCCGCTTCGATCTGGTCATCAACGCCACCGCCGCGAGCCTGGCCGACGAACTGCCGCCGCTGCCCCCCGGCCTGTACGCCGAGGGCGCGCTCGCCTACGACATGATGTACGGCCGTGGCCCCACCCGCTTCATGCGCGCCGCACTCGCCGACGGCGCGGCGAGCGTGGCCGACGGTCTGGGCATGCTGGTCGAGCAAGCCGCCGAGAGCTTCCTACTGTGGCGCGGCGTGCGTCCCGCCACCGGCCCGGTGCTGGCCGAGCTACGCCGCCAGTTCGAGGCAGGCTGAGTCTGGCCGCGCCGGCCGGTTCCGCACGCGACATGCGACGCGCCCTCACCTGGCTCGCCTGCGGCCTGGCCGCCGCGGTGTTGCTGCTGGTGCTCTGGCAGGGGGTACTGCTGACTCAGGTGATCTGGTGGAGCCGCTTCGACCCGGGCAGCACCAGCTTCATGCGCATGCGCCTGGCAGAGCTGCGTGAGACCGACCCCAAGGCCAGGCTGCACCACCAGTGGGTCGCCTACGAACGCATCTCGATCCACCTCAAACGGGCGGTGGTCGCCGCGGAGGACGACCGCTTCCTCGACCATGGCGGCTTCGACTGGGAAGGCATCCAGCGCGCGCTCGAGCGCAACGCCGAGCGCGGCCGCCTGACCGCCGGCGGCTCCACGATCAGCCAGCAGCTGGCCAAGAACCTCTTCCTGTCACCGTCACGCAGCTGGCTGCGCAAGGGCCAGGAGGCAGTGATCACGCTGATGATCGAGACCTTCTGGGACAAGCGCCGCATCCTGGAGGTGTATCTGAACGTGGCCGAATGGGGCAACGGCGTGTTCGGCGCCGAGGCCGCGGCGCGCCATTACTACGGCCACCCGGCCGCCAGCCTGGGCCCGGGCGAGGCCGCCCGGCTGGCGGTGATGTTGCCCAACCCACGCCACTACGAGCGCAATTACGGCGCCCGCCTCGCCGCCCATGCGGCGCGCGTACAGCGGCGCATGGTCCATTCCCAGGTGCCCTGAGGCGGGTCCACAAAATTTCGCGCTGCAACACAATCGGCGGCCACGCGACCCGGGCAAGCCCGTAGAATTCGGCCTGTCCGCTCCAGCCTGCCGATCGCGCGATGACCGAGCCCGAAGAACTCCACCCCGACGACGTCCAGCACCACCTGCGCGAGGTGCAGGAACTGCTCGCCCGCCAGAAGGTGGTGGAAGACCTCGTCCATCGCCAGGACATGCCGCGTCACGCGCTGGTCGAGAACCTGGTGCACAAGCAGCACGAAGCCGGCCTGCGGGCGAAGCTCGAGAGCCTGCACCCGGCCGACATCGCCTACGTCCTCGAGGCGCTGCCGCTGGACGAGCGCCTCTACGTCTGGGACCTGGTCAAGGCCGAGCGCGATGGCGAGATCCTGCTCGAGGTCTCGGATGCGGTCCGCGAGTCGCTGATCGAGACGATGGCGCCCGAGGAGCTCAAGGCAGCGGCCGAGTCCCTCGACGCCGACGAGCTCGCCGACCTCGCCCCCGACCTGCCGCCCGAGGTCATCCAGGATGTCTTCCAGTCGCTCGACAGCGAGGGACGCGACCAGCTGCGCGCGGCGATGTCCTACCCCGAGGATTCGGTCGGCGCACTGATGGACTTCGACATGGTGACGGTGCGCGACGACATCACGCTTGAGGTCGTGCTGCGCTACCTGCGCCGCTTCGACGAGTTGCCCGACCACACCGACAAGCTGTTCGTGGTCGACCGCGAGGACCATCTGAAGGGCATCCTGACCCTGGAGTCCCTGCTCATCAACGACCCGGAGCTCGAGGTCGCCGACGTGATGCGCGCGGAGACGGTGATCAGCTTCACCCCCGAGGACGAAGCAGGCGAGGCTGCGCAGGCCTTCGAGCGCTACGACCTGGTGTCGGCGCCGGTGATCGACACCGAAAAGCGCGTGATCGGCCGCCTGACGGTCGCCGACGTGGTCGATTACATCCGCGAGGAGTCCGAGGCCGAGATCCTGTCCCAGGCCGGTCTGCGCGAGGAAGAGGACATCTTCGCGTCGGTGTGGCACTCCGTGAAGAACCGCTGGGCGTGGCTGGCGCTCAACCTGGTCACGGCCTTCATCGCCTCGCGCGTGATCGGCCTGTTCGAGGATTCGATCGAGAAGCTGGTGGCGCTCGCGGCGCTGATGCCGATCGTGGCAGGCATCGGCGGCAACTCGGGCAACCAGACGGTGACGATGATCGTGCGCGCGATCGCGATGGGCCAGGTCGAACAGTCGGCGATGACGCGGCTGTTGCGAAAGGAACTCGGCGTGGCGCTGATCAACGGCCTGGCGTGGGGCAGCCTGCTCGGGGTGCTGGCGTGGTGGCTGTACGGCAGCATCGATCTGGGGCTGGTGATGACCGGGGCGATGACGCTGAACCTGCTGCTGGCGGCCTGTGCCGGCGTGCTGATCCCGATGCTGCGCCAGCGCCTGGGGGCCGACCCGGCGCTCGGTGGCTCGGTGATGATCACCGCGCTCACCGACTCGGGGGGCTTCTTCATATTTCTGGGGCTGGCGACGCTGTTCCTGCTCTGAGGGGCGAAGCCTGAGGCGCGGGCGAGCCCGTTCCGCAGGCTTGCGGGATCATTCTCAGCCCAGCTGCGCAAACACCTCACGCGCCACCGCCACCGTCGCGTCGATCTCTGCCTCGCCATGCGCGGCCGACACGAAGCCCGCCTCGAAGGCCGAGGGCGCGAAGTAGTGGCCGGCCTCCAGCATGGCGTGGAAGAAGCGGTTGAAACGCTCCTTGTCCGAGGCCATCACATCGGTGAAGGAGGCCGGCACCTTGTCGGCGAAATAGACACCGAACATGCCACCGACCGAATCCGCGCTGAAGCTCACGCTGGCATCGCGCGCCGCCGCCGACAGGCCGGACACCAGACGCTGCGTGCCCGCCGTCAGCTTCTCGTAGAAACCCGGTGCGCGCGTCAGCTGCAGCGACACCCTGCCCGCCGCCACCGCCACTGGGCTACCCGACAGCGTGCCGGCCTGGTACACGCTGCCCAGTGGCGCAATCTTTTCCATGATGTCGCGACGCCCGCCGAAGGCGCCCACCGGCATGCCGCCGCCGATCACCTTACCGAGCGTGGTCAGGTCGGGGGTGATGCCGTACAGGCCCTGCACGCCCTGCGGGCCGACCCGGAAGCCGGTCATCACCTCGTCGAAGATCAGCACCGCACCGTACTCCGTGCAGATGCGGCGCAGGCCCTCGAGGAAGCCGGGCGCCGGCTTGATCAGGTTCATGTTGCCGGCCACCGGCTCGACGATGATCGCGGCGATCTCGTTGCCGCGGGCCTTGAACACGTCCTCGACCTGCTGCAGATCGTTGTAGTCGAGCACGATGGTGTGCTTGGCGAAGTCCGCCGGCACGCCCCCCGAGGACGGATTGCCGAAGGTCAGCAGGCCGGAGCCGGCCTTCACCAGCAGGCTGTCGGCGTGGCCGTGGTAGCAGCCCTCGAACTTCACGATCGCGTCGCGGCCAGTGAAGCCGCGCGCCAGGCGGATCGCGCTCATCGTCGCCTCGGTGCCCGAGCTCACCAGGCGCACCATCTCCACCGAAGGCAGCATGGCGCAGATCAGCTCGGCCATCTCGACCTCGCTCTCGGTGGGCGCGCCGAAGGACAGGCCCTTCAGCGCCGCCTCGCGCACCGCCTCGACGATCGCCGGATGAGCGTGGCCGGCAATCGCCGGCCCCCAGGAGCCGACGTAGTCGATGTATTCCTTGCCGTCGGCGTCCCACACCCGGGCGCCTTCGGCGCGCGCGAGAAAGCGCGGCGTGCCGCCCACCGAGCGGAAGGCGCGAACGGGCGAGTTGACGCCACCGGGAATGGTCTGCTGGGCGCGCTGGAAGAGGATCTCGTTACGGCTGGTCATGGCGTGTCGTTCCTGGGCTGCATGCAAAAGCCGGCATTGTCGCGCCGGCGGGCGGGCGCGGTCCACCGCTCGGGTCAAGAACTCAGAACAGGGCGCGATACGCTGCGGCACGGGCGGCGGGCTGATCGGCCGCGAACACGTCGCTGACCACCGCGAGCAGGTCGGCGCCAGCGGCCAGCACCTCGCCGGCGTTGACGAGCGTGATGCCACCGATCGCCGCCACCGGCAGACCGAGCTCGCGCTTCGCGCGCGCGATCAGAGCGAAGGGCGCCGGCGGCGCATTGGGCTTGGTGAGCGAGGGGAACATCGCGCCGAAGGCGATGTAATCCGCTCCGACCTCGGCGCCTTCGGTGGCACGCGACCAGTCGGCGTAGCAGGTCAGCCCGAGGATGCGGTCTGCGCCCAGCGCCTCGCGCGCCGCGGCCGGCGGGCCATCATCACGACCGAGGTGGGCGCCGTCGGCGTCGATCTCGAGCGCGAGCGCGAGGTCGTCATTGACGATGAAGGGCACCCCCGCCGCCCGGCACAGGCTCTGCAGGGCGCGCGCCTGGGCGCGGCGCAGCGCGACGTCAGCCCCCTTGTTGCGGTACTGCAGCAGCACGGGCTTGCCGGCCAGCACCTGCTCGGCCAGGCTGAGCAGGCGGGCGGTGTCGACCTCGTCGGGGGTCACGGCATAGAGTCCGCGCATAGCGCGACGCACAGGGCGGTCGTGCTGCAGCTCAGGCATCGTCTTCCCCCTTGCCGCGCGCCCAGAAGAAGCGGTCGGGCAGCGCACGGCCCATCCCGGCGCGATACGCATGCCGCAGCGTCTGCTGGGTGAATTCCTGCGCCTCGCGTACCGCTTCGGGCAGGGCCATGCCGTGCGCGATCGCCGCCACGGCTGCGGCGGCCAGCGTGGTGCCGGCACCGAGGTGGCGGCCGGGCAGGCGCGGCCAGGCGTCGGTACGGATAACGCCTTCATGTCCGAACAGGGTGTTAACCACCTGCGGCCCATGCTCGCCACCGCCGGTCAGCAGGATGAATTCGGTGCCGCCGCCGAGCAGGCGCGCCAGTGCCTCGTCGATGCCGGGGTCGTCGGTGACAGCGTCTTCATCGCCGTCATCGTGCCCGGCATCGACCACGCCCGCGAGCCGGCACAGCTCATGACGGTCAGCCACCAGCAGCGTGGTCTGCGGCAGGATCAGGTCGGCGAGCGCCGACACCAGTTCATCGCCCGCATCGCCCAGCAAAACCGACGCGTACAGCGCCGGCTCCACCACCAGCGGCAGCTCGGGGTAGTCGGACAGCATCTCCGCGACCAGCGCGACGTTCTCGACGCTGCCACAGAAGCCGAGCTTGAAGGCGGCGACCGGCACATCCTCGAGCACCGCACGCGCCTGCAGCGACAGCAGTTCGGGCTCTACCGGCCACACTTCATCAATGCCGCGCGTGTCCCGCACCAGCGCGGCGGTCTGCACCGGCAGCGGATGGCAACCCATGCTGGCGAGGGTGAGCACATCAGCTGCGAGACCGCCCCCGGCGGTGGCATCGCCGGCGGCAAGGCACATCACACAGGGCGGTGTTTCAGGAATCGCTATCGGCATGAACGACAAAGCACCACGGAAGGCATCCGGACGGATGCGTTAAGATCGCAGCGATTCTACCGCCAACCCTCAACCAAAACTGACTCATGGCCACGACCCCCTACAGGACCTGGATGTGCCTGATCTGCGGTTTCATCTACGACGAGGCCGCCGGCCTGCCCGACGAGGGCATCGCGCCGGGCACGCGCTGGGAAGACGTCCCGCCGAACTGGACCTGCCCCGAGTGCCACGCGCGCAAGGAAGACTTCGAGATGGTGGCGCTCTGAGCCGGGCCGCCCGCGATCACGCGCCGAGCGCGCGCGCCATGCGTGTCAGGGCCTCGTCGAGCGTCGCCCGCGGGCAGCCGAAGTTCAGGCGCACGAAGCCGGGCGCGCCAAAGGCGGCACCGTCGGACAGGCCGACGCCTGCAGCCTCGAAGAACGCGGCCGGATCGGTGATACCGCGCGCCGCCTGCAGCCCGCGGCAGTCAATCCAGGCGAGGTAGGTCGCCTGCGGCACCGTCATCGACAGCCCAGGCATCGCAGCCACGGCCGCCAGCACGCGGTCGCGGTTGCCACGCAGGTACTCGAGCAGCGCCCGCCGCCAGGCATCACCGTCGCGATAGGCGGCCTCGGCCGCCACCATGCCGAGCAGGTTCACATGCGGCACGATGCCGCGCATGGCGTGGCGGTAGCGGCGGCGCAGCGCGGCATCGGGGATGATCGCGAACGCGCAGTACAGCGCCGGGATGTTCCAGGTCTTGGACGGCGCCATCAGGGTGATGGTGCGGCGCGCGCTGGCTTCATCGAGCGCGGCGAGCGGGCGGTGCGGGTGCGCCGCGTCCAGCACCAGGCCGCAGTGGATCTCGTCGGAACACACGATCAGGTCGTGGCGCGCAGCGAAGTCGGCGAGCCGGCGCAGTTCGTCCGCATCGAACACCCGGCCGACCGGATTGTGCGGACTGCACAGCAGCAGCAGCCGGGTCGAGGGCGTGCGCGCGGCCTCGAGCGCGTCCCAGTCCCACTGCCAGCGCCCGTTGCGCAGCACCAGCTCGGCGCGCTGCAGCACGCGGCCGGTGTTGGCCGGCGCGGTGAGGAAGGGCGGATACACCGGGGTCGCGGTGAGCACGCCGTCGCCCGGCTCGCCGGCGATCGCGCACGCGAGGTTGAAGCCCGCGACCACGCCCGGCAGCCACACCAGCCAGTCGGGCTCGATCGTCCACCCGTGGTCGCGCTGCAGGCCCTCGAACACCGCCTCGATCAACGAAGGCCAGGCGTCGGTGTAGCCGAACACGCCGTGATCGATGCGCCGGTGCAGGGCGTCGAGGACGGCCGGCGGGGCGGCGAAGTCCATGTCGGCCACCCACAGCGGCAGCACGTCGCACCCGGCGTAGCGCCCCCATTTCTCGCTCGGCAGGCGGCGGCGGTCAATGGGGCGGTCGAAGTCGAAGGCGATGCGGTCGGTCATGGGTTCGGATCCCTATGGAAAGCGCATGATTGTCCCGCATCCGCGCCGGACATGGGTGCGCTCAGCCCTTGAGCACGCCGAAGCGATGCAGCGTGCGCTCGCGCGCGGCGGCGTGATCCACGATCGGCCCCGAATAATCGACACCGATCTTCGTGCGGCACGCGCTCTGGTCGATGCCGCCCATGGTCCACGGGGCGTGGACGAACTTGTCCGGCACGCGCGCGAGTTCGGGCAGGTAGCGGCGGATGAAGCGGCCTTCGGGGTCGAATTTTTCCGACTGGGTGACTGGGTTGAAGATGCGGAAGTAGGGCTGCGCGTCACAGCCGGTGGAGGCCGCCCACTGCCAGCCGCCGTTGTTGGCGGCGAGGTCGTAGTCGTTGAGATGGGCGGCGAAGTAGCGCTCGCCGAGTCGCCAGTCGACGCCGAGGTCCTTGGTCAGGAAGGAGGCGACGATCATGCGCAGCCGGTTATGCATGTACCCGGTCTGGTTCAGCTGGCGCATCGCCGCATCGACGATCGGGTAGCCGGTGCGCGCCTCGCACCAGGCGGCGAAGAGCTCGGGCGCCTCGTCCCATTTCACCGCCTCGTACTCGGGGCGGAAGGCGCGCTCGACCACCTGCGGGTGGTGCCACAGGATCTGGTGGTAGAAATCGCGCCAGATCAGCTCCGCCAGCCAGGTCTCGGCCCCCTCGCCGGCGCGCGCATGGGCGTGGGCGGCGAGCTGGCGGATCGACACGGTACCAAAACGCAGGTGGGCGGACAGATAGCTGACGCCCCTCACCGCCGGGAAGTCGCGCGCGCGCTTGTAGCGGTCGATGCGTGCGGTGAAATCCTCGAACAGCTTGCGCCCACCGCTCATCCCGAGCGGCATCTGCAGCTCGCTGAGGTTGGTGGGCTCGAAACCGATCCCGGTCAGTGAGGGAACGGTCTCGCCCGCCGGTTTGGACGCCAGCCGCGCGGCGTAGTCTTCCACCGCATAGGTCCCGAGCCGGGACGCATCCACCGCCTTCAGCCAGGCGTTCTTGTAGGGCGTAAACACGCTGTAGGGCTTGCCCGTCTGGGTCAGCAACTCGTCGCGCTCGAAGACCACCTGATCCCTGAAGTCCTCGTAGCCAATGCCGGCCTGCGCGAGCGCCTGCGCCACCCGGCTGTCGCGCACGATCGCGTCCGGCTCATAGTCGCGATTGGCAAACACCTTATCCACCCCGAGCTCACGGGCGAGGCGCGGCAACTCGTCCTCGGCACGCCCGTGGCGCACGATCACCCCCGCGCCAGCGCCGCCCGCCGCACGCGCCATGGCGTCGAGCGCCGCATCGAGCTCGGTCAAACTGGCGTGGATGAACTCGACGCGGCGATCGCGACGCAAAGGCAGGGCATCGAGGATCGCGGTATCGAAGACGAAGCCGCAATAGACCCGATCGGCAAAGCGCAGCGCGTGGTGGAGCGCTGCATGATCGAAATTGCGCAGGTCGCGGCGGAACCAGACGAGAGCGGAAGGCATTTTTCTGTCCAGGACAAAAGTACCCGATTATGACGCATCCCACGCGCCACCGCCCGCTCCGCCTCGCCACCGCCCGCTCCGCCTCGCCACCGCCCCGACCAGGCCACCGCCAGGCCACCGCCAGGCCGCGAGGCCGGGGCGGCGGTCGCCAACTTCATGAGCGCCAAGGCGGCGGGCGGCGCGGGGGAAACAAGGCGACGCCTGTCTGAGGCGCGCAGCGCCGAGTTTGCGTCGCCGCCCCCGCGCCGTCCGCCGCCGCGGGCAGCCCGTCGCTCAGCGAAGGGCCGCGAATGCAGGCGGCGACCGCCGCCCCGGCCTCGCGGCCGATCGAAGCCGCGCCCTCCCTACCGCCCGCCCTCTCCGCCCGTCCTCTCCGCCCGTCCCTCCGCAGAACCGCGCCCACGCCCGAAGCCCGCCAGCAACCCCCACAAACTGCACACCCACACCGAAAGAATCGCACCCCCACCCACGCCAAGAATCCCGACGATCGGCGTAAAATGCCGCCCATGGAAACGCCCACGGCCAACTTCACGCATCACTTCCTGATCGCCATGCCCAACATGGCCGATCCCCACTTCACGCGCGCGCTCACCTACATCGCTGAACACAACGACCAGGGCGCACTTGGCATCATCGTCAACCGGCCGATCGACATGAGCCTGGCGACGCTCTTCGAGCGCATCGACTTGCCGCTCGAAGCCGAAGGCTTCGCCGCCCAGCCGGTCTATTTCGGCGGACCAGTGCAGACCGATCGCGGCTTCGTACTCCACCGCCCGCTCGGCGAATGGCACTCCACGCTCAAGGTCAACGACGAGATCGGCCTCACCAGCAGCCGCGACGTGCTGCAGGCGATCGGTGCCACGGGTGAACCGCGCGACGTCCTGGTCACGCTGGGCTACGCCGGCTGGGCTGCCGGCCAGCTCGAGCAGGAACTCCTCGACAACGCCTGGCTGACCGTCCCCGCCGACATGGCGATCGTGTTCGACCTGCCGCCCGAAGAGCGCCTGGTGGCCGCCATGCAAAAGCTCGGCGTCGACTTCACCAACCTCAGCGAGGTCGCCGGGCATGCCTGACGCGGCGTCCGCCGCCCAGCGTAAAGTCCAGCCCGGCGCGGGCGATGCGGTCAGGCGGCCTGACCACACGGCGCCGGCCACCACCGCGCCCCGTGCCGCCGCCCCATCCCCGGGCCCGGCTTCACTGCCCGAGCGCGGCACCCTGCTCGGCTTCGACTTCGGCCTCGCCCGGATCGGGATCGCCACCGGCGAACTCGAAACTGGTCAGGCCAGCGCGCTCACCACGGTGCACGAAGCATCGAACGACGCCCGCTTCAAGGCCATCGCCACGCTGATCGCCGAATGGCGCCCCGTCGCGCTGGTGGTCGGCCTGCCCACCCATCTGGACGGCCGCGAGCACGAACTCACCGTCCGCTGCCGCCGCTTCGCGAACCAGCTCCACGGCCGCTTCGGCGTGCCGGTGTTCACCGCCGATGAACGCCTGTCCTCGGTCGCTGCCGATAGCGAACTCGCCGCCGCCGGACGCACACGCTGGCGCGAGCGCAAGGCGGTGCTCGATGCCGCGGCCGCCCGCCTCATCCTGCAAACCTTCCTGGACACCCGTCGCCATGAAAAGCCTTGACGCCGAAGCCCTGTGCCGCCAGCTTGCCGATCAGCTCCGTCCCCACGTCAGCCCCGCCACCGCGCTGGTCGGCATCTACACCGGCGGCCTGTGGCTGGCCGAGCGCCTTCATGCCGAGCTCGGCATCACCCAGCCACTGGGCGCAATCGACGTCTCCTTCTACCGTGACGACTACGGCAGCAAGGGCCTGCACGCCAGCCCGAAGAAGACCGAGATACCCTTCAATGTCGACGGCGCCCACGTGATCCTGGTCGACGACGTGCTCTACACCGGGCGTACCACCCGCGCCGCGCTCAACGAACTGTTCGACTTCGGCCGCCCGGGCGTGGTCGAGCTCGCCGTGCTGGTCGACCGCGGCAGCCGCGAGCTGCCGGTGGCAGCACGCTACTGCGCCCACACCCTGCCCGCGGCCCTGCCCCGCGACCAACACCTGGAACTGCAGCGCGACGACACCGGCCACTTCACGCTCAAGCTGATCCGGTCCGACTGAGTCTGGCCCCCGCTGCGCCCCCTCCAAGCCCCCTTGCCCACTCGCTGATTCCGAGGCACGCCCGATGCGCCATCCCCAGCTCAACAAGCACGGCGAACTGCAGCACCTGCTGACCCTCGACGGTCTGCCGCGCGACATCCTCACCACCATCCTCGACACCGCCGCGCCCTTCACCGAGGTGGCCGAGCGCGAGGTCAAGAAGCTGCCGCTCTTGCGCGGCAAGAGCGTGTTCAACCTGTTCTTCGAGAACTCCACGCGCACCCGCACCACCTTCGAGATCGCCGCCAAGCGCCTGTCCGCCGACGTGGTGAACCTCAACATCAACACCAGCTCGGCCGCCAAGGGCGAGAGCCTGCTCGACACCGTCGACAACCTGTGCGCGATGCAGGCCGACATGTTCATCGTGCGCCACGCAGCCAGCGGCGCGCCGATGCTGATCGCCCAGCACCTGCACAACACCGGGCGCGATCACATCCGCGTGGTCAATGCCGGTGACGGCCGCCATGCGCACCCGACGCAGGGCCTGCTCGACATGTACACCATCCGCCACTTCAAGCACGATTTCACCCAGCTGACGGTGGCGATCGTCGGCGACGTGCTGCACTCGCGCGTGGCGCGCAGCCAGATCGCCGCGCTGACCACGCTCGGCGTGCCCGAGGTGCGCGTGATCGGCCCCAGGACCCTGCTGCCGACTGAGGTCGAGCGCCTAGGCGTGCGCGTCTTCCACGACATGCGCGAGGGGCTCAAGGAGGTGGACGTGGTGATGATGCTGCGCCTGCAGAACGAGCGCATGAACGGCGCGCTGCTGCCCACGCCGCAGGAGTACTACAAGATCTGGGGCCTCACCGCAGAGAAGCTCGCGCTCGCCAAACCCGACGCAATCGTGATGCACCCCGGTCCGATGAACCGCGGCGTCGAGATCGACTCGGCCGTGGCCGACGGCGCGCAGGCGGTCATCCTGCCCCAGGTCACCTTCGGCATCGCCGTGCGCATGGCGGTGATGAGCATGCTCGGCAGCCACTGACGGCCGCGGACAGCACAGGCACAAGGAAGCACGCATGAACATCCTGATTTCCAATGGCCGCGTCGTCGATCCGGCCAATCGCACCGACGCGGTGCAAGACGTCTTCGTCTCCGGTGGCAAGATCGTCGGCCTCGGGGCGGCACCGGACGGGTTCGTGGCCGAGCGCACGATCGCCGCAGATGGGCTGGTGGTCGCCCCCGGCTTCATCGACCTCGCCGCGCGCTTGCGCGAGCCCGGCTTCGAATACCGCGCCACGCTCGAGTCCGAGATGGAGGCGGCGATGGCCGGCGGCGTCACCAGCCTGGCGATCCCGCCCGACACCGACCCCGCGCTCGACGAGCCCGGCCTGGTCGAGATGCTCACCTACCGCGCCAAGAAGCTCAACCGCGCCCACATCTACCCGGTCGGCGCGCTCACCATCGGCCTCAAGGGCGAACGCCTCTCCGAGATGGCCGAGCTGGTCGAAGCCGGCTGCGTCGCCTTCTCGCAGGCCAACGTCCCGCTGGTCGACAACACGGTGCTGATGCGCGCGCTGCAGTACGCCGCCACCTTCGGCTTTCGCGTCTGGCTGCAGCCACTGGCGCCCTTCCTGTCGCGCCTGGGGCACGCGCACGATGGCGAGGTGGCCACCCGGCTCGGCCTGTCGGGCATTCCGGTCGCGGCCGAGACCGTGGCGCTGTTTACGTATCTGGAGCTGGCCAGGATGACCGGTGCGCGCCTGCACATCACCCGCCTGTCCTCAGCCGCCGGCCTCGCACTGATCGAACAGGCACGCGCCCAAGGCATGGACGTGAGCTGCGACGTGTCGATCAACCATGTGCATCTGTGCGACATGGACATCGGTTACTTCGACCCCAACTGCCACCTGATCCCGCCGCTGCGCAGCCAGCGCGACCGCGAGGCGCTGTGCAAGGGCCTGGCCGAGGGCCGCATCAACGCGCTGTGCTCGGACCACACCCCGGTGGACGACGACAGCAAGCAGACGCCGTTCTCGGAGTCCGAGCCCGGCGCCACCGGCCTCGAGCTGCTGCTGCCGCTGACGCTGAAGTGGGCGGACCGTGCCGGGTTGTCGCTGGTGGACGGACTGGCTCGCATCACCTCGGATGCGGCGAAGATCATCGGCATCACCAAGGCCGGCCACCTGTCGGTGGGCGCGCGCGCCGACGTGTGCGTGTTCGACCCCGCGGCCCACGTCACCATCACCCGCGAGGGGCTCAGGAGTCAGGGCAAGAACACCCCCTTCCTGGGCATGGAGCTGCCGGGCCAGGTGCGCTACACGCTGGTCGAGGGACAGGTGATGTTCGAGGGCTGAGCCGGTTCGGCGAGGCGTGAATCAGCCCCCGAACAGCAGCGGCGCGAAGCCGTTGCGCGCGCCGGCAAGCACCATCAGCACGATCTGCAGCACCAGCAGCAGCACCAGAGGCGACAGGTCGACATTGGCGATGGTCGGGACCACGCGCCGGAAAGGGCGCAGAAAGGGCGCCGCCAGCGCATGCAGCAGCGGCGCCAGCGGCGAATGCGGACTCACCCACGACAGCACCGCCGAGCCGAGCACGACCGCGAACAGCAGATAGACCATCATGCGGACCAGCTCGATCAGGCCCACCCCCGCCAGCCCGCCGATGACGGCGGCAGTGTTGCCGCTGAACACCGCGCCGCGCAGACCGAGCTCGAACGCCACCAGCACCACCTGCACCCCCCAGGCGGGCAGCAAGCTCGCAATGTCCAGGCCGAACAGGCCCGGGATGAAACGCCGCAATGGACGCACGATCCAGTCGGTGGTGGTGACCACGAACTGACCGATCTGATTGCGGAACGAAATGCGCTGCCACTGCATGTAAAAGCGCGCCAGCAGCATCAGGGTGATGAAGCCGGCCGCGGCATTGACGACGAGCAGCAGAATGTTGGCGAGCATGGTTCAGTCCCTGCCGAGTTGTTCGCCGAGCTCGCGACCACGCGCCTCGGCGGCCTTGACCGCGGTGACCAGCGCGTCGTGCCAGCCGGACGAGGCCAGGCTGGCGAGCGCGGCCTCGGTGGTGCCGCCCTTGGAGGTGACCTTCTGGCGCAGCACAGCGGGCGAATCCTCCGCATCGGCCGCCAGCTTCGCCGCGCCGAGCACGGTATCGATTGCCAGCCGGCGCGCCCGCGCCTCGTCGAAACCGAGGCTGCGCCCGGCGGCCTCGAGCGCCTCGATGAAATGGAAGACATAGGCCGGACCACTGCCCGAGATCGCGGTCACCGCGTCCATCTGCACCTCGGCCTCGGCCCACACCGTGCTGCCGACCGCGGCGAGGATGCGCTCGGCCGCCGCACGCCCGGCCGCGTCCACCGCGGGGTCGGCATACAGGCCGGTGACGCCGGCACCGATCAGCGCCGGGGTGTTGGGCATGCAGCGCACCAGGCGGCAGTAGGGCGCCTCGGGCGTACCCAGCCAGCGCCCGAGATCGGCCAGACTCAGGCCTGCGGCAATACTGATCACCAGCTGCCCGTCGAGCCGCCCCGCCAGCGGCGCCAGCGCCGCCTTCATCTGCTGTGGCTTCACCGCCAGCACCAGCACCTCGCAGGCGCGCGCGGCGTCATCGAAAGCCGCCACCGCGCGTACGCCGAAACGCGCGTGGAGCGCGGCGCGCACATCCTCGCCTAGTTCCACGACCTGAATTTCGGCGGCGGCGAAGCCGCGTTCGATCATGCCACCGATGAGGGCAGAGGCCATGTTGCCACCGCCGAGAAAAGTGATCTTCATGAGCTGACCTGAATGTTCAGGCACCGCCGTACGCTGCTGCGTCAGGCGGCACCGCTAGGGGCTGGGGTGGAAGCGGGCCGGGTACGCTCGCCGAAGATCGCCGTGCCGACACGGACGATGGTGGCGCCCTCGGCGATCGCAGGCTCGATGTCGTACGACATGCCCATCGACAGGGTATCGAGGACGAGGCCGGCCGCACACAGCTCGTCGCGCAGCCGGCGCAGCCGGGCGAAACGCGCGCGCAGCAGGCTCAGGTCCGAGGTCGGCTCGGGGATGCACATCAGGCCACGCAGACACAGGCGCGGCAGGGCATCCACCGCCTGCGCGAGCGCGGCGACCTCTTCGGGGGCCACGCCGCTCTTGCTGTCTTCGCCGCTGACATTCACCTGGATGCAGACATTGAGCGGCGCCCGATGGACGTCGCGCTGGGCGGACAGACGCTCGGCGATCTTCAGCCGGTCAATCCCGTGCACCCAGTCGAAGGCGTTGGCGACCGGGCGTGTCTTGTTGCTCTGCAGCGGCCCGATGAAGTGCCATTCAAGCGCGAGCTCGCGCAGTGCTTCGATCTTGTCGACGCCTTCCTGCACATAGTTCTCGCCGAAGGCACGCTGCCCCGCAGCCGCAGCCGCACGCACCGCATCCGCTGGCCAGGTCTTGCTGACCGCCAGCAGCGACACCTGCGCAGGATCGCGTCCGGCCGCATGCGCCGCAGCCTCGATGCGGGCCCGAACTGCGCGCAGTCGCTCACCGATTGTGCTCATATTCCATTCCGTGGCCCATTTCCTTGGGAAACAATCGGTGAAAAGTATAGCATCGCACGGTTAGCCCCTATTCCGGCCCCGTGCGGGTCCCCCTCCCGGCACATCCGTGCGCGCGCTCGCCCAGACGAAACCATGGACATCACCGAACTGCTCGCCTTCGCGGTCAAGAACAAGGCTTCCGACCTTCACCTCTCGGCCGGCCTGCCCCCGATGATCCGGGTCCATGGCGACGTGCGCCGCATCAACCTGCCAGCGCTCGAACACAAGGAAGTGCACGCGATGGTGTACGACATCATGAACGACGCCCAGCGCAAGCAGTTCGAGGAGAGCTGGGAATGCGACTTCTCGTTCGCAGTGCCCAACCTCGCCCGCTTCCGCGTCAACGCCTTCAACCAGAACCGCGGCGCGGCGGCGGTGTTCCGGACCATTCCGTCCAAGGTGCTGACGCTCGAAGAGCTCAACTGCCCGAAGATCTTCAAGGAGATCGCCAACCAGCCGCGCGGCATCGTGCTGGTCACGGGCCCCACCGGCTCGGGCAAGTCGACCACGCTGGCGGCGATGATCGACTACGTGAACGAAAACGAGTACGGCCACATCCTCACCGTCGAGGATCCCATCGAATTCGTCCATGAGTCCAAGCGCTGTCTGATCAACCAGCGCGAGGTGCACCGCGACACCCTGTCCTTCAACAACGCCCTGCGCGCCGCGCTGCGCGAAGACCCGGACGTGGTGCTGGTGGGCGAGATGCGCGACCTCGAGACCATCCGCCTGGCGCTCACCGCGGCCGAGACCGGCCACCTCGTGTTCGGCACCCTGCACACCTCATCGGCGGCCAAGACCATCGACCGCATCGTCGATGTCTTCCCCGCCGCCGAGAAGGACATGGTGCGCTCGATGCTGTCCGAATCGCTGCGCGCGGTGATCTCGCAGACCCTGCTCAAGACCAAGGACGGCCAGGGCCGGGTCGCGGCGCACGAGATCATGATCGGCACCCCGGCGATCCGCAACCTGATCCGCGAGAACAAGATCGCGCAGATGTATTCCTCGATCCAGACCGGGCAGAGCATGGGCATGCAGACCCTGGATCAGTGCCTCGCCGATCTCGTGCGCCGCAATGTCGTGTCGGCGGCCGAGGCGCGCCTGAAGGCGCAGAACAAGGACAATTTCGCCGCCTGAGGGCAGGAGCACTGAACCATGGAACGCGACCAGGCCCTTCGCTTCATGCACGACCTGCTGCGTCTGATGCTGCAGAAAAACGGTTCCGACCTGTTCATCACCAGCGGCTTCCCGCCCGCGATCAAGGTCGACGGCAAGATCGTGCCGCAGTCCAACCAGATCCTGCAGCCGCAGCACACCGCCGAGCTGGCACGCGCGATCATGAATGACCGCCAGGCCGCCGACTTCGAGGCACACAAGGAGTGCAACTTCGGCATCTCACCGGCAGGCATCGGACGCTTCCGCGCCAACGCCTTCGTGCAGCAGGGCCGCGTGGGCCTGGTGCTGCGCACGATTCCGAACAAGATTCCCAACTTCGAGGAGCTCGGGCTCCCGCCCGTGCTGGCCGAGATCGCGCTCTCCAAGCGCGGGCTGGTGATCTTCGTCGGCGGCACCGGCACCGGCAAGACGAGCTCGCTCGCGTCACTGGTCGATTACCGCAACGAGAACACCTACGGCCACATCATCACGATCGAGGACCCGATCGAGTTCGTGCACCCGCACAAGCACTGCATCGTCACCCAGCGTGAGGTGGGCATCGACACCGAGTCCTGGGAAGCGGCGCTCAAGAACACCCTCCGCCAGGCGCCCGACGTGATCCTGATGGGCGAGATCCGCGACCGCGAGACCATGGACTACGCGATCAGCTTCGCCGAAACCGGCCACCTTTGCCTGGCCACCCTGCACGCCAACAGCGCCAACCAGGCGATCGACCGCATCATCAACTTCTTCCCGGAAGAGCGCCGCACCCAGCTGCTGATGGACCTGTCGCTGAACCTGCGCGCGATGGTGTCGCAGCGCCTGCTGCCGCTCAAGGACCGCAAGGGCCGCGTACCTGCAGTCGAGGTGCTGCTGAACTCGCCCCTGATCAGCGACCTGATCTTCAAGGGCAACGTACCCGGGATCAAGGACATCATGAAGCGCTCGCGCGAGCTGGGCATGCAGACCTTCGACCAGGCGCTGTTCGAGCTCTACGAGAACGAGCGGATCAGCTATGAGGACGCCCTGCGCAACGCCGACTCGGTCAACGACCTGCGCCTGCAGATCAAGCTGCACAGCCGCCACGGCGAGCAGGGCAGCGGCGACGAGCTGAAGAACCTCGACATCGTCTGAGCGGCGCTCACCCGGCGGGACGCGGCGGGCGGTCGCGGTTGCTGCCCGCCACCATGCGGTACTCGAACAAGCGGCACTCGAGCGCGCCGTTGAAGAGCGGCGTGCGCCGGCTCGCCTTGAGCCCGATCAGCTTGGGCAGGGCGGCGTCGGCGGTGAAGAAGTAGCAGCGCCACCCCCCCCAGCGCTGCTTGAGCGCATCGCCCAGCCGCGGATAGAAGGCCGCCAGCGCCTCGGCCTCGCCGATGCGCACGCCGTAGGGCGGGTTGGCCACCATCACCCCTTCTAGCGCCGGCGGCATGCGCTCGAGCAGGTCGGCGCGATCGAGTCGCACGCAGTCCGCGAGGCCGGCAGCCTCCAGGTTCAGGCGGCTGCGCCGCACCCACTCGCCGACGATGTCCGAGCCGAAAATGGGCAGCACACGCGCCGGCTTGCGCCGCTGCTCGGCCGTGCGTCGCAGCGCTGCCCAGGCCGCACGGTCGTGGATGCGCAGGCGCTCGAAGCCGAAACTGCGCCCGAGTCCGGGCGCAATGTCGAGCGCCCTCTGCGCAGCCTCGATCAGGAAGGTACCGCTGCCGCACATCGGATCGAGCAGCGTCTCGCCTGGCTGCCAGCCGGTCAGGCGCAGGATGCCGGCAGCGAGGTTTTCCTTCACCGGCGCCTCCACCGCGGCCGGCTTGTAGCCGCGCTTGTACAGCGGCTCGCCCGAGGTGTCGACGTACAGGGTCGCGGTGTCGGCGGTCAGGAACAGATGGATGCGCACCGCCGGGTTGGCGGTATCCACGCTCGGCCGCCGCCCGGCAACGGTGCGAAAATGGTCGCACACCGCATCCTTGACCCGCAGGGTGATGAATTCCAGGCTCTTGAGCGGGGACTTCTGTGCGGTGACATGGATGCGCAGGGTGTCGTCGGGGGTGAACCACTTGGCCCAGGTGACGCTGTAGGCCAGCTTGTAGATGTCGACCTCGGCGCGGTAACGCCCCTGCCCGACCCGCCACAGCACCCGGGTCGCGAGCCGGCTCTCAAGGTTGGCACGCTGGCAGGTGGCCCAATCGCCCTGCCAGCTCACGCCCCCGGGCACCGCCTGCGCCCCCCGTGCGCCGAATCCGCCCAGTTCATCTGCAAGCAGGCTTTCCAGTCCGCGCGGACAGGGAGAAAAAAACACTTCGGCCATCGAGGGCTCCGGGCACAGGACAAGGCCGCATTGTAACGCCCGCCTGCCGGCCCGCCGCGGCGAAGGCCGCTCGGGCACGCACGCAGGGAGCGCGGGCGCGGGGCTACAATCGGTCGCATCCGACTCACCCGCCCCCACAGGACATGAAAACCGCGCCCTCCTCCCGCCCCGCCGGACGTCGCATCACCGGCGTGCTGCTCGCCGGCGGCCAGGGCCGCCGCATGGGCGGCGTGGACAAGGGTCTGGTCGAGCTCGCCGGCCAGCCGATGGCGGTGCTCGCGCTCGCGCGCCTCGCCCCCCAGGTCGACGAGCTCATCGTCAACGCCAACCAACACCACGAGATCTGGCAGGCCTTCGGCTACCCGGTGTTCGGCGACGACATCGGCGGCTTCGCCGGCCCGCTCGCCGGGCTGCATGCCGCGCTCACACGCGCTCGACATCCGCTGGTCGTCACCGCCCCCTGCGACTCGCCCTTCCTGCCGGCCGACCTGGTCGAGCGTCTCGCTGCCGCGCTGCACGCCGCCGACGCCCAGCTTGCGGTGGCAAAGACCTTCGAGCAGCCGCATCCGGTGTTCTGCCTGTGCCGGCGCGACCTCGCCGGGCACCTCGGCGCCTTCCTCGCCCGTGGCGGGCGCAGGATCCACAGCTGGTACGACACGCTCAAGGTGGTGGAGGTCGCCTTCGACGACGAGGAGGCCGCCTTTCGCAACATCAACACGCGCGAGGAGCTGGCCGAGGCCGCAAGGGATCAGCCCCGGGCCGAGCCGGGCGCCAGCGACGACTAGCGTCGGGCCGGCGCGGGACCGCGCCAGCGCTCCCGCGCGCGCCGGGTGCGGCGGCCACTTCCGGGCGCCGTGGCGACTCTCAGTGCAGCTTGACGTGCGGCTCGGTGCGGCGCGTGATCATGCGCGCCAGGGTATCGAGCGACACCTTCACCCAGCCGTGCAGCGCGAGCTCGTGCATCTTGTACAGCGAGGCATACATCATCCGCGCGAACCAGCCCTCGATGAACAGGTTGCCCCTGGAGAGCCCGCTCATCATGTTGCCAACGGTGCTGACCTCACCCAGCGACACCAGCGAGCCGAAGTCGCGGTAGCGGTAGTCCTGCAGCGGCTTACCGGCGATGCGGCGCTGCAGCTGCGCGTACAGATGCGAGGCCTGCTGGTGCGCAGCCTGCGCCCGCGGCGGCACGAAGCCGTTCTTCTCCGGCCACGGGCAGGCGGCGCAGTCGCCCATCGCGAAGATGTCGTCGTCCACTGTGGTCTGCAGCGTCTGCCTCACCAGAAGCTGATTGATGCGGTTGACCTCGAGGCCATCGAGCCGCGACAGGAAATCCGCCCCCTTCACCCCCGCCGCCCATACCACCAGCTCGGCGGGCAGGATGCGGCCATCGGCCAGGCGCACGCCATCGGCGAGCACTTCCGCCACCTTGGCCCCGGTATGCACCGCCACGCCCAGCTTGCGCAGCAGGCGCTCGGTCGAGGCCGACAGGCGCTCGGGCAGGGCCGGCAGCACGCGCGGCGCGGCCTCGATGAGCGCGAGCTGGATGTCCTTGTCGGCATCGACACGGTCCAGGCCGTAGGCCACCACCTCACGCGTGGTGTGGTGCAGTTCGGCGGCGAGCTCGACCCCGGTCGCACCGGCGCCGATGATCGCCACATGCAGCTGTTCCGGACGCAGCGGCGTGCGTTGCGCGTGGGCGCGCACGCAGGCATTGACCATGCGCATGTGGAAGCGCCGCGCATCGGCCACCGTCTCGAGCTTGAGCGCATGCTCGCGCACGCCCGGCGTGCCGAAGTCGTTGCTCTGACTGCCGACCGCCATCACCAGCGTGTCATAAGGAAAGGAGCGCGCCGGCGTGACTTCCTTGCCGTCCTCATCCACGAAGGGCGCGACATGAACCTCGCGCGTGCCGCGATCGAGCCCGGTCATCTGCCCGATACGGAAGCGGAAGCCGTGCCAGTGCGCCTGCGCCAGATAGGCGACCTCATGATCGCCGATGTCCATGCTGCCGGCAGCGATCTCATGCAGCTTTGGCTTCCAGATATGGGTACGCTTGCTGTCGATGAGCGTGACTTCGGCCTTGCCACGACGACCGAACTTGCGGCCGAGGCGGGTGGCCAGTTCCAGGCCGCCGGCGCCACCGCCGACGATGACGATACGATGAGGCTTTGCATCCGTGCGCATGCTCTTCAACCCCTAATCTTCGAGATTATTAAAATATCTCGAGATATATTAGCAGACTCGCACGTCACCTCGCCTCACGTCGCATCGATGCAACAGGGCGCACGATCGAGTCGCTCAAGCACCGCCCGAGATGGGCGGCGATGAGGTCCCTCAGAACGGCTTGAGCACGACCAGAAACACGACGATGAACAGCACCACCACCGGAATCTCGTTGAAGTAGCGATACCAGACGTGGCTGCGCGTGTTGCGCCCGGCGGCAAAGTCGCGCATGAGCTTGCCGCAGTACAGGTGATAGGCGATCAGGCCTACCACGAGCAGGGTCTTGACGTGCAGCCATCCACCGGCAAAGCCGTAGCCGAACCACAGCCACAGGCCAAGGCCGACGGCAAGAATGCCGAGCGGCGTCATGAAGCGGTAGAGCTTCATTTCCATCATCGCCAGACGCTCACGGGTGGCGGCGTCCTCGACCATCGCGTGGTTCACGAACAGGCGCGGCAGGTAGAACAAGCCGGCGAACCAGCTCACCACGAACACGATATGAAGGGCCTTCAGGGACAGCATTGCAGGATCTCGCTCCAGTTGAGGGTGATTCGACGAACGTTTGGTGCGGGAGACGCCGGGCTCAGGCCGACCGGGCGGCACGCAGGCCGTGTGCAATCGTCGGATAGCGCAGGCGCAGGCGCAGTTCCCGCTTCAGCCGTCGATTGTCAAGGCGGCGCGACTCGCCCATGAAGGACAGCGTCAGCGGCGACAACCGGGAGGCGATCTCGGCGCGCCCGAGGCGGGGCGGCCGCGGCAGCGCGAAGGCGTCGGCCACGGCGTCGAAATAGTCGCCCATCTTGATGCCCGAGTCGTCGCTGGCGTTGTAGACGCGCGCAGGCAGGGCGCGAAACAGCGCCAGGCAGGCGATGCGGGCCAAATCCTCGGCGTGGATGTGGTTGGTGTGCACATCCTCCTCCGCCACCAGTACTGGATCGCCGCGCTGCAGGCGCTCGAGTGGCAGGCGATCGGCGGCATAGATGCCGGGCGCGCGCAGCACGGCGACACGCACCCCGGTGCGCCGGCAGAAATCGCGCAGGCGGTGCTCCGCATCGACCCGGCGCAGGGCACGCGCCGTCTGCGCGTTGCACGGCCGGCTCTCGTCCACGCGCTCACCGCCGCAGTCGCCGTAAACCCCTGTCGTGCTTATGTATACCAAGCGCTGTGGTAAACTTTTTCCGCAGCCTATCGCCGCCAGCAGGCGTTGCGTGCGGGGGTCGCCCCGTCCGCTCGGGGACGGTGGCGCAAAGTGCAGGACGGCGTCGGCCAGGCCGGCGAGACGCTTCAGGCTGCGCCGCTCGTCGAGGTCACCCTGGACCGGCGTCGCGCCCGCCGCCCTCAGCACCGCCCCGGCCTCAGGCGTACGGGTCAGCGCAAACACGCGAAACCGGCGCGTCAGCCAGGGGAGTGCGCGCAGCGCCACATCGCCGCTGCCTACGATCAGGATCCGTTTCATATTTTCATTATCTCACGCACCATGACCCATCGGATTTCACTTCGCCCGGGCGATCATCACTTCGAGGCCGCCCCCGACCAGACCGTGCTCGAAGCCGCGCTCGCCGCCGGACTTCTACTGCCACACAGCTGCCGCGACGGCGCCTGTGGCGCGTGCAAGGGCAAGGTGCTCGAGGGACAGGTCGATCAGGGTCCCTATTCCGACGGCGCCCTCAGCGCGGCCGAGCGTGCCGAAGGCTATGCGCTGTTCTGCTGCGCCAGACCGCTGAGTGAGCTCGTGGTGCAGGCGCGCAACGTCACGCGTGCCGACGACATCCCGGTCAGGAAGCTGCCTTCACGCGTGCAACGGCTGCAGCGTCTGGCCGATGACGTCATGCTCATCGACCTCAAGCTGCCCGCGAGCGAGCACTTCCAGTTCCGTGCCGGCCAGTACATCGACATCCTGCTCACCGACGGCCAGCGGCGCAGCTTCTCGATCGCCAATGCGCCGCACGACGGCGGCCACCTCGAGTTACACGTGCGCCGCATCGACGGCGGACGCTTCACCGGCCACGTGTTCGAGACCATGAAGGAGAAGGAGATCCTGCGCTTCGAGGGCCCGCACGGCAGCTTCTGGCTGCGCGAGGACTCGACCCGCCCGATCCTCATGGTGGCGGGCGGCACCGGCTTCGCACCGATCAAGGGCATCATCGAGCACGCCATCCACATTGGCCTGCCCCGACCGATCACGCTGTACTGGGGCGCGCGCACCCGCGCCGGGCTGTATCTGGACGGGCTCGCGCGCGCTTGGGAGGCGGCCCTGCCCGGCTTCCGCTACATCCCGGTGCTCTCGGACGAGGACTGGGACCAGCGCCAGGGTCTCGTGCACCAGGCGGTGCTCGATGATTTCGCCGACCTGTCCGCGCACGATCTCTACGTCTGCGGCGCGCCGGCGATGGTGGATGCCGCGCGCACCAGCTTCTGCACCCGCCGTGGCCTGCCGGAGGACGCCTTCTTCGCCGACGCCTTCACTTTTGCCCAATCCCCGGCCTGAACCGGCAGCACTCGACGCGCGTGCGGCGACAGGCGCGCGTAAACAAGCAAGGCCGGCGAAGGCCGGCCTTTTTCAGTTCGGGCGCCGCGTCCGCGGCACCGGACCTGCGCATCACTTCATGGACAGGATCCACTGGACGAGCGCCTTGGCGTCGGCATCGTTCACCTGCGCATTGGGCGGCATCGGGATCTTGCCCCACACGCCCACGCCGCCCTTCTGGACCTTGGTCGCCAACATGGCAACGGCGTCCGCCTGACCCGCGTACTTGGCCGCAACTTCCTTGTAGGCCGGACCGACCATCTTCTTGTCCACCGCATGGCAAGCCAGGCAGTTCTTGGACTTGGCCAGCGCCTCGGAGGCAAAAGCAGGCGATGCGGAGAGGAGACCTGCAGCAACCGCAGCAGCAACGAGAGCCTTCATGTTCCTTACCTCTTGTAGTGGATGATTACGCACAAAATTTTAAACCTTCACTGTCCTGCTGCCTATGGACAGAACACCATGTTGCACATTTGCCGCGGTGCCAATCGGACCCGGGCGGCTACTGCCGCACCTCCATCGCCTCGTCTGCGCGCAGGCCGGCCTGGCTGGCACGGAAGGGATTGATGTCGAGCCCACCGCGCCGGGTGTAGCGCGCCCAGACCGCCAGCTCGCGCGGCCGGCAGCGCGCCATGATGTCGCAGAACACGCGCTCCACGCATTGCTCGTGAAACTCGTTGTGCGTCCGAAAGGACACCACGTAGCGCAGCAGACCCTCGCGCTCGATCGCCGGTCCGCAGTAACGCACCACCAGCATCCCCCAGTCGGGCTGGCCAGTGACCAGGCAGTTGGACTTGAGCAGGTGGGAGTAGAGCGTCTCCTCGACCTCGTCGCCCCCGGCACGCAGCAGCTCGGGCGCGGGCTGGTAGGTATCGATCGCGATCTCCAGCGCGTCCAGGCACAGGCCCTGCGGGTAAGCGAAGCGGCGTTGCGGCTGCGCGGCGAGCGGCCTGAGCACGACCCCGACCGCGGCCCCGGCCGCCGCGGAGAGGTCGGCCGCGATCCGCGACTGCAGCTCATCCACGCTGTCCATGCGCTGCTGGTTGAAGGCGTTGAGGTAGAGCTTGAGTGATTTCGATTCGATCAGCCGCGGCGAATCGGCCGGCACGCGGAATTCGCCGAGCGCCACCACCGGCTTGCCGCGGGCATCGAGCCAGGACAGCTCGTAGGCGTTCCACAGATCCTCGCCGACGAAGGGCAGCGCGCCGACGGCAATGCCGAGCTCGTCGCGCTTCAACTGGCGTTCGATCGGAAACAGCAGCTCCGGCGCATAGGTGTCGCGATAGGCGACCGCCTGCCCGAGCAGGGAGGCTTCGGCGCCATGTCGGCGCGGGGTATCAGCATTCATTCAAATAGGTCCTGCAAGGCTTGGGATCGGATTCGGCGCGAACAGTGCGGTCAGGTCGACATGGGCTTCGATGGCGTCGGCCAGGCGATCCAGATCCGCTTCACGGCGTGCGGCGAGGTCGACCGGCCCGCCCGCTTCCTGTTCCGCCCCCTCCAGCCCGGCCCAGGCGAGCAGCGCGGAGAGCGCAGCGGGCGCGTCGAACAGGCCGTGGACATAGGTGCCGAGGATCTGACCATCCGCAGACAGCGCGCCATCGGGACGCATCGCGGCAGGCCCATCCCGCCCCTCGCCCCCTTCTTCCCCCTCGCACAGCCACACCGCCGGCCGCGCCAGCGCCGGGCCGGCGGTGACGCCCATATGGATCTCGTAGCCGGTCAGCGCCGCCCCGTGAGCGTCCTGTCCGGACGCGTACCCGGCATCGGACCCGTGACCGGGCGACAGGTTCGCGAGCCGGCCGCGCAGGTTGCGCAGTTGCTTGTGCTGCGCCAGCACAGTATCCACGTCGAGCAGCCCCAGCCCGGCCATGCTACTCGGCGCGCCCTCAAGGCCCAGCGGATCGGCGAGTTCACGGCCGAGCATCTGGAAGCCACCGCAGATGCCGATCAGCTTGCCGCCGTAGCGCAGATGGCGGCGGATCGCGGGTTCCCAGCCCTGCGCACGCAGCCAGGCGAGGTCGGCCTGCACGCTCTTGGAGCCGGGCAGCACGATCAGGTCGGCAGGCGGGATCGTCTGCCCGGGGCCGACCCAGCGAAAATCCACCTGCGGGTGCAGGCGCAGCGGGTCGAGGTCGGTGTGGTTGGAGATGCGCGGGACCACCGGCGCGATCACGCGCAAGGCGGCCTCGCCCGCAGCCACGTCGGCGGCGCTGTCGGCGAGCGCGTCCTCGGCGTCGAGAAAGAGTCCGTGCAGATAGGGCAGCACGCCGAACACCGGACGTCCGGTGCGCGCCTCAAGCCAGTCGAGGCCGGACTGCAGCAGACCGAGGTCACCGCGGAAGCGGTTGATGACGAAGCCCTTCACCCGCGCCTGCTCGGACGGCGACAGCAGCTCGAGGGTGCCGACCAGGTGGGCGAACACGCCGCCGCGGTCGATGTCGGCGACCAGCACCACCGGCACATCGGCGGCTTCGGCAAAACCCATGTTGGCGATGTCGCGGTCGCGCAGGTTGATCTCGGCCGGGCTGCCGGCGCCTTCGACCAGCACCGCCTCGAAGCGGCTGCACAGGCGCCCCCAGCTCTGCATCACGGCGGCCATCGCGGTGGGCTTGTAGGCGTGGTAATCCCTGGCCGACAGGCTGGCGACGGCGCGGCCGTGGATGATGACCTGGGCGCCGATGTCGGTGGAGGGTTTGAGCAGGACCGGGTTGAAGTCGGTGTGCGGGGCGACGCCGGCGGCGAGCGCCTGCAGGGCCTGGGCGCGGCCGATCTCGCCGCCGTCGGCGGTGACGGCGGAGTTGAGCGCCATGTTCTGCGGCTTGAACGGGGCGACCTTGAGGCCCCGGCGGCGCAGCACGCGGGCGAGGCCGGCGACCAGCGTGGTCTTGCCGGCGTCGGAGGTGGTGCCTTGCACCATCAGCGTGATCGGGGGGGACATGGCGTAGAATCCTGCGGTTTTGCGGGAAGGGGCGGGATTATCGCCGATTCGGGGATTTGGCGTGGGCGCGCGCGAACTGCAGGCGGGTTCTTGTGTGGTTTGATGGGGCGCGAGCCGTTGGGCGCTTTCCGGGCGCTTGAGCATGAAGGGAGCTGGGCTTGCGCGGGCGGGTCGGTCTGGCGCGGGCGGGGCCGCCGCCGGGCAGACGTTCGCGGCCTTCGGCTTCCCGCTCCGGCGAACGTCCGCGGGGCGGCGATGCGAACTCGCTCGCTGCGCTCGCTCAGACAGGCATCGCCTTGTTTCCCCGCGAACGCCCGCCGGATCGGCGCTCTCGACAGCCCGGTGGTGGCCCCGCCTGCGCCAGACCTTCGTGGTTGCGGTTGCGGTTGCGTTGGGGGTGCGTTGGGGGTGCGTTGCGGCGGGTTGCGGCGGGTTGCGGCGGGTTGCGGCGGGTTGCGGCTACGTTGGAGGCAGGTTTTGGGGGTGTTGCGGCGTGTGCCGCGAGTTTTTGTTTTGACCGGATAGGGCACCGATACGGTGGGGTACAGCGGCGGCGACCGCGTCCGGTCGCGCTGAGGGCCACTTTCGGATCACTCGGCCTATTTCTGATCTTGATCATGATTTTCTCTTCACTGCTCCTCATCCTCGCGCTCAAGATGGCCGCCGGCCTGCTCGCCGATCGCGTGTTCGGCGAGGTCCGGCGCTTCCACCCGCTGGTGGGCTTCGGGCGCTGGGCGGACTGGGTGGAGCGCGGCTGCCGTCGGCTCCTCTCCGGGTCAAACGGAGCCGGCATACGTCTCGCCGGGGTGCTGGCGTGGGCGCTGGCGGCGCTGCCCTGGGTGGCGATGGCGCTGTGGCTGCGCGGCGTGCATGCGCAGGCGCACTGGGTGGTGGATGTGGGGCTGCTCTATCTGGCGCTCGGCGGGCGCAGTCTGGTCGAGCATGCGCAGGCCATCGCCGTGCCGCTGGCGGCGGGCGATCTGGACGAGGCGCGCACGCGGGTGGGCTGGATCGTGAGCCGCGACACGCGCGCGCTGGATGCCGAAGGGGTCGCGAAGGCGGCGACCGAGTCGGTGCTCGAGAATGGCAACGACGCGGTGTTCGGGGCGCTGTTCTGGTTCCTGGTCGCCGGCGGTGCGGGGGCGCTGCTGTTCAGGCTGGCGAACACGCTGGATGCGATGTGGGGCTACCGCACGCCGCGTTACCTGCAGTTCGGCTGGGCGGCGGCGCGCATCGATGACGGGCTCAACTTCATTCCCGCGCGCCTGACTGCGCTCAGCTATGCGCTGCTCGGTCGCACCCGGCGGGCGCTGGCGTGCTGGCGCAGCCAGGCAGCGGCCTGGGACAGCCCGAACGCCGGTCCGGTGATGGCCGCCGGCGCAGGTGCGCTCGGGGTGCGTCTGGGTGGGGCCGCGATCTATCACGGCCGCGAAGAAGCACGGCCCACGCTGGGCGAAGGGCGTGCGCCGGACCTCGCCAGCCTCCTCGGCGCGGTCGCGCTGGTGCGCCGCGGGACCTGGCTGTGGCTGGCCGTCGTCGTCGCGCTCGGCATGGTGGCGATGCTCTCCGGAGCCGGCCATGCTTGAGCATGGCGGCCGCCTGCGCCGCGCCGCCGAGACCCATGGCATTGCCCTGGCCGACTGGCTGGACCTGTCGACCGGGATCAACCCCTGGGGCTATCCCGTGCCGCCGGTGCCCGCCGAGGCCTGGCTGCGCCTGCCCGAGGACGACGACGGTCTCGAGGCGGCAGCGGCGCGGTATTACGGCAGCGCGGAGCTGCTCCCGGTGGCCGGCTCGCAGCCGGCGATCCAGGCCCTGCCCGCGGTCCTGCCCGGAGCGCGGGTGAGCCTGCTCGCGCCGGGCTACGCGGAGCATGCCCACGCCTGGCGCGAGCGACGGGCGCGCGCCGTCAGCGCCGACGAGATCGACGCTGCGGTCGCCGACAGCGACATCCTGGTGCTGGTGCAGCCGAACAATCCGACCGGCGTGCATTTCGGCCGCGCGCGCCTGCTCGAGTGGCACGCCCGCCTCGCCCGGCGTGGCGGCTGGCTGGTGGTCGACGAGGCCTTCATCGACACCACCCCGGCACAAAGCCTGACGCCGCTGGCCGGTAGCGACGGGCTGGTGGTGCTGCGCTCGCTGGGCAAGTTCTTCGGTCTGGCCGGTGCACGCGTGGGCTTCGTGTTCGCGCCGGCCGGCATCCGCACAGCGCTCGCCGAACGCCTCGGCCCATGGACGCTGGCCGGACCGGCGCGCTGGGCCGCACGGCATGCGCTCGCCGATACGCCCTGGCAAGACCGGATGCGCGTCGCGCTGGAGGCGGCGGGCGCAAGGCTGCAGGCCCTGCTCGCGCAGCGTGGGCTGCCGGCCTGCGGACCGGCGCTGTTCAAGCTGGTCGCCACACCGGAGGCGGCGCGCCTGCACGACGCGTTCGCCCGCCGCGGCATCCTGCTCCGGCGCTTCGACGCCCCGCAGGCCCTGCGTTTCGGCCTGCCGCCGGACGAAGCCGGCTGGGAACGGCTGAGCGCCGCGCTCAAGGCCTGCGGGTGACGACGCGCGCTGCAGCCCCGCTGCAGCGCGGTCATTCACCCCTTGCTTGCCCGGCGCACGCACCAAGGGTAAAAGCAGACGCTCACCGCCAAGCGATCGACCACCATGCCCTACGCCACCCCTCGCGCGCCCCGCCGCGCTGCCTGCCCCTTCTCGCCCCTCCCACTCCGCCCCCTCTTCGCCATGCTCGGCACGGCGCTGCTTTCGGCGGCCCTGCCGGCCAGCGCGCAGATCGCGCTCACCGATGACGCCGGCCAGCACATCGTCCTCGCGCAGCCCGCGCAGCGCATCGTCAGCCTCGCGCCACATGTCACCGAAGTCCTGTTCGCAGCCGGCGCGGGTAAGCGCGTGGTCGGCGTCGTCGCCTACAGCGACTATCCGGAAGCCGCGCGTGCGCTGCCCCAGGTCGGCGGCTACAGCCAGATCGACCTCGAGGCCGTCGTCGGCCTGCGCCCCGACCTGGTCATCGGCTGGCGCAGTGGCAACCGCGACGCGCATCTCGCGCGGCTGCAGGCGATGGGCATTCCGGTCTACCTGAACGAACCGCGCAGCCTGGACGACGTGGCGCGCAGCCTGGAGCAGTTCGGCCGCCTCGCCGGCAGCGAGCCGGCGGCCAGGGCGGCCGCGACCGCCTTCCGCGCCCGCCACGCCGCGCTGGCCGCGCGCTACGCAGGCCAGCCACAGGTGCGCACCTTCTACCAGATCTGGGACCGGCCGCTGATGACGGTCAATGACGAACACCTGATCGCCGACGTGATTCGCCTGTGCGGCGGCGGCAACGTGTTCGGCAGCCTGGCACAGCTGGCGCCGAAGATCGGCGTGGAGGCCGTGCTCGCGGCCAACCCCGAGGCGATCGTGGCCAGCGGCATGGGCGAAGCCCGGCCCGAATGGCTCGACCAGTGGGCACGGTGGCCGCAGCTCGAGGCGACCCGCCACGACAACCTGTTCTTCATCCCGCCGGAGCTGATCCAGCGTCACACCCCGCGCATCCTCGACGGCGCCGAGCGCCTGTGCGCGCAGCTCGAGACTGCACGCGCACGCCGCGGGGCGACCCGGGAAGACGGACACTGAGGCCGCCGCGCACACAGCAGCGCATCGCGTCGATCGGTTTTCGTTAATATTCTCCACATACCCATAACGAGATCGAGGAGACCCTGATGCGCAGAGCAGATCCATCCCCCGCCGCGTCCAGTGGATGCGCCCGCCGCCGGCTGCTCAAGCTCGGGCTCGGCACCGCCGCGCTCGCCGGCCTCGGCAGCGTCAGTCGCCCCTGGGCGCCGATCAGCGCCTTCGCCCGGGAGCTGGACGACTTCATCCGCGGCCCCGCGGTGCCCGACATCGCGCCCACGCGGCTGTCGCCGCATGTGTGGATGATCTGGTCGAAAGACGGTTTTCCCACCCCCGAGAACCAGGGCATGATGAGCAACATCACCTTCGTGGTGACACAGCAGGGCGTGGTGATGCTGGATACCGGCGGCTCGGTGCAGATCGGCGAGATGGCGCTGCGCATGATCCGCACGGTCACGGACAAGCCGGTGGTGGCGATCTTCAACACCCACTATCACGGCGACCACTGGCTCGCCAATCACGCCTTCGCGGACGCCTTCGGCGAGGGTCTGCCGATCTATGCGCATCCGGTCAGCAAGAAGGAGATCGAGGGCGTGCAGGGCAGCCTGTGGCACAGCCTGATGGCGCGCTGGACCAATCAGGCCACCGCCGGCACCCGCATCGTCGCCCCCAACCACGAGACCCGCCACGGAGATGCATTCAACTATGGCGACGTCACCCTGCGCATCCACCACTACGGCCCCGCCCACACCCCGGGCGATATCTGCATCGAGGTCGTGGAGGACCAACTCACCCATGTCGGCGACATCGCCATGGACCGCCGCATCGCCAACATGGACGACGGCTCCTATGTCGGCACCTTCCGCTTCTACGATGAACTCGAGAAGAACGCGCCCTCGAAGATCTGGGTGCCCGGCCACGGCCATGCCAGCGCCGAGGTGCTGAACTGGAATCGCGCCCTGTTCGAGGGCATCTACGAGAACTGCGTGCGTGCGGTGGAAGAAGGCGCGGACATGGCCACCGCGCGCGCGCGCGTGCTGGCGGACCCGCGCGTCGCGAGCCGCGCCGCCGACACCGCGGGCTTCGACGCAAACATCGGCAAGTACGTCAGCCTCGCCTATCTCGAGGCCGAGCGCGAGGCCTTCTGACGGCGTGCGGGTCGGACTTCAGACCCTGTTCCGCAGCAAACGGGCCATCTCCGGCGTGAGCTTCTTGAACAGTTCGGCGTTGTACGAAGCGCAGTAGTCCACCCCGTCGACCTCGCCGTACTCGATGCTCGGATCCGTACTGCCATCCTGCGGCCTTGTGGGGTCGAGGCTGCCGATCGGAAGTTTGAGACTGTCGCCGATGCTCAAGACTGAAAGATTGGGTTCGTTGTTGAGCAGGTTGTTGCGGATGATCTGGTGCTCGGCAACCGCATATTTGCGCGAGGTGGCAGCGGGTGTACCCTGGCGCACTTCGGGATCCACATTCACGGCGACAACCGAGACGGTATCGTCGTCATTCAGATAGATGTCGAAGGTACGAAACTGCTGCGGGAAATGGACCAGGGACGAGGTTTCGACCTGCCAGAAGCTGTGTTCCGGGCGCAGATTTCCGGCGGCATCATAGGCAGGCAGAGCCTTGACGGTATTGAGGTGGCGATGGCCGGCGATCCACATCAGCAGGTTGGGCGTGGCTTGCAGCTTGTTGATCAGGTCGGGCAGGGAGACCGCGTTGTCGATGACCGCATTGGGGTCGTTCTGTGCCGGGGTGGCCTGATGCTTGGGGTTCCACCATTCCATCAGGCTGCCGATGCGTGCCACCGCAATCGGGATGTGAGCCGCAATCACCATGAGCTGATTGTTTGCTTGCCCGGCGTCGAGTTCGGCCTGCAACCAGTCCCAGCGCGCTGCGCTCAGGAAACCGTGACCGTGGATGTCGTGGGAACCGTCGTTCTCAAGCTGGGTGTTGTCCAGCACGATGACCTTGAGCGGGACATCCGCTCGGGGCACGAAGCTGTAGCAGGCAAAACCGCCCTCAACATCACGCAGGGCGGGGGGCACCAGATCGAAGCCATGCCCCTTGGGAAGGGTCGTGGTGTTGAAAAACTCCGCGATCCACTCGCCGCGCAGCAAGGCACGCCGGTCGGGGTCGGCCGCGACCCTCGGCGGCGCGTCGAAATCTTCCTTCTTGCCGACATGCTTGATCGCGCCTTCCGGGCTGGCGCCGTCGATCACGCCCATGTAGAAGGTGTTGCCGACCACCCCTGTGAGGGGGTCATTCAGCGTCACGGGCGAGGTGCCTGCAAGGCTGCTCCTCATGTCGTACACCACCGGCGGCAAGGCCATGGGCACGGACCTGGATGCGTTGGGCAAGAGCACGTCTCCAACCGCCCAGACCTCGTCACTGATGTAGCTTTCCCGAAGCTTCAGTTCAGGAAAGGCATCGACCGGGACCGAACCAATGTAGAAGTGGTCATGGTTACCCAGCACCTGGTACCACGGAATGGACTTGTCGAGACCCGCAGCCTGGAAGGGTCTCTGGAAGTCGACCGTGTCCTCACCCAGATGAGCCCCCGAACTCGGCCTGATCGGCTTGCCATCGATCACGTCGATGAACCCGCGTACCTCGTTGTAGCGACCGCTGTCACAGACATCGCCCAGGGAAATACCGAAATCGAAGGGTTCCCGGTCATGCAGCGCGTTGACGGTCTGGACCGTGGCGTCAAGGACTTGCGTCGTGTACGAGATCACCGGCGAATAAATCGACGTCAGCTCACTGCCGTAGCTGGAATCCGCCTGCTGTAGGTAAATCAGCTGGTTGGGCGCTTCCTTGTCGGTAATGTGGACGTCCGTCATGGCGAAGAAGCTGGCGAGCTTCTTGACCCGGACCGGTGCCACAGTCGATGCCCCTGGATTTGCCAGCAGATCGCGGCGACTCACAACCGGAAGCCCATTGCCGTAGCGGTACTCGCCATAGCCATACTTGTCGTAGTCGAGCACCTGACTCAATTCGGTCGAATGCAGGCCAAGGCCTGATCCAGGCTGGTCGATGGTCGGCTTGGGAAAATCGAAGGCCAGCATTCGGTCGGTGGTCTTCCTGACGCTGCTTGCATCGATCGTATAGCTCGGCAGCGGGCTGCCGCCACTGCCACTGCCGCCGCAGCCTGCAGTGAACGCGCCGGCAGAGAGTCCGGCGACGAAGCTGAATGAATACTTGAGGAACTGACGCCGGCTCGGATCCGTTTCGCCTTCAGGCTGGCCAGCGATCGCGAACGACGACGGGGAGTGCGGATAGTTTTTGCTCATTTTTATCACCCGTAACACTTACCCTGATCACTACACAACGGCCAATCCTGCAGGTCAAGCCGAGCTTATTGATCCAGGCATCAAACGGGCTTATTTTTCAAAAGCATATGCAGGACGCCGTCACGCGCAGCGCACAGGATCTGGCCAGACCGGGCTTGACCGATGTCTGTCGGACGGGATCTTCTGCAAGATCCACCACAGCCAGTCGCCGCCCCACCGGCTTGAAAGACACGGACCCCATTCTCGAGGCCCTCATCGGGCACCGGCCTGTCCTCGTGCCCAAGTCGTCCTTGTTGAGTCCCCCTGGGCGTGCTCCTCGTCCAGCATCCCTCTCGGCTGGCGGTCGATGGATGCCCTCTCCCACCACACGCGATCGAAGATCCACGCCAGAGTGGGAAGCAAGCCTGCAAAGAAATGGCTGGCTGCAGACGATGAGTCCAATGGCACGGCGGCAGCGGACACCCTCAGGGCGCACAGGCGGCTCCTGAGCGAAGGATGAAAGCGCCCCGCGCGCGCCTCGTCGATGGCCAGCACGGGATCGGCGGCGACCACCTCATCCGAGAAGCCGGTGCGAAAACCATGCCCCATGTCGCGAAACGGCCGGATCGCCGAGTTTGCATCCGCGCTGCGCAGGGCGTGCACGCGCGGCCAGTAGTCGTGCTCCAGAAAGTGCGCCCTGCGGCTCAAGGCCGCCAGCGTCTGGCCCACCAGCACCGGCCCCACCAGCTTGGCCGCCACCGCATCGGCCTCGAACTCCTCGATCCGGCCCAGACGCAGCATGTCGTGACAGAAACGGTCGGCATGCCCACCGAGCCAGGAAGCACCCGCTGCACCGGATGTGGCGGGCAGCAGCGCATCCAGCGCCCGCACCCACGCAGCGCGCACGAAAGCCGCCCAGCCGCACCAGCCGCAGCGCTGGGCGGCGACATGACCGAATTCATGGGCGAGCACGGCGCCCAGCTGCACCGGCGACAGGCAATGCACGAGCGGCAGCCCGATCAGGAGTTCGGTGCGCATCGCACCCGGCAGCATCAGCGCAGGGCGCTGGAGCACGCTTGCATTGAGCGCGTCGGTGATGCGCACATGCTCGACCGGCTCGACGCCGGCCCGCCCGGCCAGCTCGTCCAGCACACGAAAGAAATCCTCTGCGGCGGCCCGGGGCAAGGTGATGCCTTCGGGCTGCGGCCCTGCCTGCGCCAGCGCCTTGAACCCGACCAGCGCAAACGCAAGGCTGGCAAGGCCCACACACATCCACAACACGGCGTGCGAGGGCTCGCCAGCGTCGACCGCTGCCCAGGCCGCCGCGCCACAGCCCACCGCCAGCGTTGCCAGCACCAGAGTCGCGCCGAGCAGCAGCAACAGCCCGCCGAGCGACACCCATGCCAGCCGGCGCGCGAGCAGAGCGCGCAGGCGGATGACACTGGCGCGGGGTTCGAAGTCGTGCATCAGAGGGGCCGCCGGTGAAAACAGGTGACGAAAGTGTAACGAGGCGGAAACCTCGCCGCCGTGTCGGGGCTCACGCTGGATGCTGCACTGCCGCCCGCCCAGACGCACAATCCGCCCCCCCCGGCGCGGCAACGCAGCACGCAGAATCTGCCCGAACCGGCCCGAAATGCCTGGCTTACCCGGGGCGAAGCGCTTATAGTCGTGTTTCGCTGCGGTGCACCAGTCGTTCGCAGCGACTCCTGCAACGATTCCTGCGACCGCGCGACCCGCGTCATGCCGGCCAGGATCTCTTCCCGCAGCCCGGATTGGTGCCGCTCGAACGCGGCGGGCTCGCGCCGGACCATCGAATGAACCCCGAAGTCACTTTCGCCAGCCTCGCGCTGGCCGAGCCCATCCTGCGCGCCATCGGCGAGGCGGGCTACACCCATCCCACGCCGATCCAGGCCCAGGCCATCCCCGAGGTGCTGTCTGGCCGCGACCTGCTCGCCGCCGCGCAGACCGGCACCGGCAAGACCGCCGGCTTCACCCTGCCGCTGCTGCACCGGCTGGCAGCGACCCACACCCATCCGCATCCGCCGGGCCGTCCGCGCTGCCTGATCCTCACCCCCACGCGCGAGCTCGCCGCCCAGGTGGAAGAATCAGTCAAAACCTACGGCAAGCATCTGCCGCTGAGCTCGCTGGTCATGTTCGGCGGGGTCAACATCAACCCGCAGATCAGCGCACTGAAAAAGCGCGTGGACATCCTCGTCGCCACCCCGGGACGCCTGCTCGACCACGTCGGCCAGCGCACGCTCGACCTCTCGGGGGTCGAGTTCCTGGTGCTGGACGAAGCCGACCGCATGCTCGACATGGGCTTCATCCGCGACATCCGCAAGGTGCTCGCGCTGCTGCCCAAAAAGCGCCAGAACCTGCTGTTCTCGGCCACCTTCTCCGACGAGATCCGCCAGCTCACCCAGGGCCTGCTGCACGATCCGGCCACGGTCGAGGTCGCGCCGCGCAACACCACCGCCGAACGCGTCGAGCAGGCGGTCTACATGATCGGTCAGAAGCAGAAGCGCGAGCTGCTCGCCCACCTGATCAAGGAAAAGCAGTGGTTCCAGGCGCTGGTGTTCACGCGCACCAAGCACGGCGCCAACAAGCTCGCCGAGTACCTGACCAAGCACGGCATCGAGTCGGCCGCGATCCACGGCAACAAGAGCCAGGCCGCGCGCACGCGCGCGCTGGCGCAGTTCAAGGATGGCTCGCTGCCAGTGCTGGTGGCGACCGACATCGCCGCGCGCGGCCTGGACATCGACCAGCTGCCGCAGGTGGTCAACTTCGAGCTCCCCAACGTACCCGAGGACTACGTGCACCGCATCGGCCGCACCGGCCGTGCCGGCGCCGCAGGCCACGCGATCTCGCTGGTGGACAGGGAGGAGCTCAACCTGCTGACGGCCATCGAGCGCCTGATCAAGCGTCGCATCGACCGCGCCGTCGCCGAGGACTTCGTGCCCAGCGCCGGCGGCGAGGCCGCCCACGACGCCGACCATGAGCGCGCGCCGCTGCCCCGTCGTGGCGGCGGTCGTCCGGGTCAGGGTCGGGCGCAGCCGGCCGCCGGCAACGCCCGCACCGGCGACCGCACACCAGGCGGCGGGCGCAGCGCCGAGCAGGGCCAGCCTGCAGCCCGCCCTGCGGCGCGTGCCCGCGGCGAGGCCAACGGCAATCGTGCGCCCCAGCCACGCCCGGACGTTGATGGCAATCGCGCTCCCGCCAACCGCAAGCCGGAGGGCGGCGGCAACCGCAGCGGACAAGGGCAGCAGCGCCGCGCAGCGCCGCGCGCAGCCCTATTCTCGGCCAAGCCGGGCGGCAGCGGGCGCTGAGCACCGACGGACGCCGGCAGCGGCGTCCCTCACCACGCCCCACCGGCGCGAAACGGGGCACACCTGAGATACGAACTCCCTACCCATACGCACCAGTATGGATAGGGGTATAATCCGTGGCGTTTCGACCTACCCCGTCAGTCTGCCGCGGAGAAAGCATGAGCACGCCAGAAACCCTGTATCAACAAAAACGCATGACGGCGGCCGACGCTGTCAGCCTGATCCACAGCGGCGACGCGATCGTCGTGCCCACCGGGGTGGGCGAGCCACCCGCCCTGCTGCACGCCCTGTCCGAGCGTCGCCACAGCCTGCGCGACGTGACGGTGAGCCAGATCCTACCGCTGCGCAAGTTCGGCTACATCGACCCCGACACCCGCGCCAACGTTCGCCACGACGCCTACTTCTTCGGCGGCGCGACGCGGCCTGGCGGCCACGCGGGCTGGGTGGATTACATCCCCGCCTATTTTTCCGAATTGCCGATGCTGATCGACCGCGGCCTGTCGCCGGCCGACGTGGTCGTGTCGATGGCCTCGCCGATGGACGAGTACGGCTACTTCAGCCTGTCGCTGGCACCGGACTACACCATGGCCGCGATTCGACGCGCCCGCGTGGTGCTGCTCGAGGTCAACCCGAACGTCCCCTTCGCCAACGGCGACTGCCTGGTGCACATCTCGCAGGTGAGCGGCCTGGTCGAGAGCGACGAGGAACTGTTCGAAGTCGGCCTGCCGCAGATCGGCCCGGTGCAGGAAGCCATCGGCAAGTATGTCGCCGACCTCATCGACGACGGCGCCACGCTGCAGATCGGCTACGGCGGCATCCCGGACGCGGTGGTGATGCAGCTGCAGCACAAGCGCGACCTCGGCATCCATACCGAAATGCTCGGTGACGGCATCCTGTCGCTGCTCGAGTCCGGCGCGGTAACCAACCGCAAGAAGACCTTCATGCCGGGCAAGATGGTCGCCACCTTCGCACTGGGCTCGCGCCGTCTGTATCGCACGCTGCACCGCAACCCGGCGATCGAGATGCATCCGGTGGATTTCACCAACGACCCGTACATTGCCGCGCGCAACGACAACCTGTGCGCGATCAACGCCACGCTGCAGATCGATTTGATCGGACAATGCGGCTCGGAGAGCCTCGCCCACCTGCCCTACTCGGGCACGGGCGGCCAGGTCGACTTCGTGCGTGCGGCCAACCGCTCGAAAGGCGGCAAGGCCTTCATCGTGCTGCCCTCGACCGCGAAGGACGGCACGGTGTCGCGCATCGCACCGGTGCTGTCGCCGGGCACCCACGTGACCACCAGCAAGAACGACATCAACTACGTGGTGACCGAATACGGCGTCGCCGAACTGCGCGGCAAGACCGCCAAGCAGCGCGCCGAGGCCCTGATCGGCATCGCCCACCCGGATTTCCGCGGCGAGCTGCGTGAGGCGGCGCGGAAGATGAACCTGCTGTAAGCGGGTCAGACAGCGGCGCGGTCAAGCCCCCCGCAGGAGCGGGGGGCGGCAGTGCCTGCTCACAGGATGACCGTGATCTCCTCGCGGCGCTCGAGCTCGGCACCGAAGCTGAGCGCATCGAGCGCCAGCGCATCGCGCGCGGTCACGATCCCCACCGGCGCATTGGCCCCATCCACCACCGCGACGTGGCGGATGCCGTTCTCGTACATCAGGTGCAGGGCGTGGCCGAAGGGCTTGTCTGCAGCGAGCGTCAGCGGCTCGCGCGTCATCACCTCGCCCACTGCCGTGGCGTCGGGATCCAGCCCGGCGGCGATCACGCGGAAGGTGGCGTCGCGCTCAGTGAAGATGCCGCTGAGCAGCCCATTCTCCGTGACCAGCGCGGCGCTGCAGTGCTGCGCCTGCATGAGGCGGGTGGTTTCCCGTACCGAGGTGAAGACCGACACCTTGACGAAGGGACGGTCGGCAAGAACCTGATGAATCGGGCGGCTGGGCATGATCTGTCTCCTTGTGCATTTATGGAACGGCACGCTTGATTAGCGTCAATCGTGCCAGCTTGCCGGGCGTACGCAGGCATCCCGCGCTCGATCGGCAAGCTGATGTTCTATAGGATATTTTTGACCGCCAGATGACGCCGGTGAAACACCGCGACGCACCACCGGGCGGCACAGGCGCATCGACCCGGTGCGTCGGTGCCGCGAACCGCACCACGCTGGTGCATCTGCGCCGGACACCGCCGGTACAGGCCCGGCGGCGCTCAACCGCCCTCAGTTCCCGGGCTGGCGCCGCCTTGCCATGGTCTCGCCCATGCGCACCGGGCGCGCCGGCGCCCAGCCGGACGCAAAGCGCAACACCTGCTTCGGGAACAGCATCACCACCGTCGACCCCAGCAAAAAGCGCCCCAGTTCGTCGCCCTGGCCGAGCACGACCTCGCCGGGGCCATAGCTGCGCTTTTCGATGTCGGGCCTGCGCGGCGGATTGACCACGCCATGCCACACCGTCGCCATGCTGCCGACGATGGTCGCCCCCACCAGCACCATCGCAAAGGAGCCGAACTCGCCCTCGAACACACACACCACACGCTCATTGCGCGCAAAGAGCCCAGGCACGCCGCGCGCCGTGGTCGGGTTCACCGAGAACAGCTCGCCGGGGACGTAGATCATCTGCGTGAGTTGCCCGGCGCAGGGCATGTGGATGCGGTGGTAATCGCGCGGCGACAGGTAGAGGGTGGCGAAATCGCCGTCCGCAAAGCGTGCGGCCAGCGCACGGTCGCCGCCGACGAGCGCGGTGGTCGAGTAGAAATGGCCCTTGGCCTGGAAGAGCTGATCGAACTCGATCGGCCCGAACTGGCTGATCGCGCCGTCGACCGGGCACACGAAGTCCGCCGCATCCAGCGGACGCGCGCCCTCGCGCAGCGGACGGGTAAAGAATTCGTTGAAGCTCGCGTAGCTCGCCGGATCGGCATTGGCCGCTTCGGCCATGTCCACGCCATAGCGCCTGATGAACCAGCGGATCACCGCGGTGGTCGCTGCACCGCCCTCAAGACCGGCGAGCTTGCCGGCAAGCTGGGTGAGCAGGCGCTTGGGCAGGGCGTACTGGAGGGCGACGGCGAGACGTTCGGACACGGCGGAATCCTGGGCAAAGTAGGCGCGACTTGCGCGGGTGGCGCGATTATACCGAGCCCCTTCCGGCCCGCCGGCGATGAAACACCTTGTCGCGAATCCGGCGCGAGGCCGGGCACGGGACCCTGAGACTCAGGCAGCCGCCTGGAGCAGCGCGGCCACCGCCGCCGGGTTCGACGGGAACCAGAAGTGCATGTACGAGGCGGTGATCGGCCCCACGCGATAGACGGCCTCGCCCAGGCGGCCGTCGCTGCCCTGCGCCTGCAGCCAGGGTACGAGCGGGGTCTCGGTCTTCGAGTAATGGAAGGTGTGGCCGGTCAGCCGGCCCTGCGGCAGCTCGACCTGCTGCATGCCGAGCGCGGCGAGCCGCTTCTGCATCAGCGCGCGCCCCGGCAGCAGGCCGCCGAAGGCGTGGGCAACGCCCGCCTTGTCGACGATGGTCTCGAGCAGACTCATCAGCCCGCCGCATTCGGCCAGCACCGCCTTGCCGGCGGCGACATGCGCGCGCAGGTCGGCCCAGAAGGCGGCGTTGGCTGCCAGGGTTTCGCCATGGAGCTCCGGATAACCGCCCGGCAGCCACAGCGCGTCACTGTCCGCGGGCAGGGTCTCGCCCGCCAGCGGCGAGAAGAAGGCGAGCTCCGCGCCGAGCGCGCGCAGCGTGTCGAGGTTGGCCGGATAGATGAAGCCGTAGGCCGTGTCGCGCGCAACCGCAATGCGCCTGCCGGCGAGTAGGGGCGTAATGGCCGGCGCCGGCCGAGCGGGAAAATCGACCGCCGGCGGCAGCTCGGCCGCCCCGGTGGCCTGGAGCTGGTCGGCCAGGCGGTCCAGACGCACGCCGAGGTCGGTGATCTCTTCGGCCTGCAGCAGACCCAGGTGACGCTCGGGCAGGGCGGCATCGGCATCACGCATCACCGCGCCGAACCAGCGCATGCCCGCGGGCAGCGCATCGCGCAGCATGTCGGCGTGGCGCGCGCTGCCGACGTGGTTGGCGAGCACACCCGCAAAAGGCAGACCGGGCTGGTAATGGGCGAGACCATGGGCAACCGCGCCGAAGGTCTGCGCCATCGCGCGCGCATCGATCACCGCCATCACCGGGATGCCGAAACGGCGTGCGATGTCGGCGCCCGAGGGCGCACCGTCGTAGAGGCCCATCACGCCCTCGACCAGGATCAGGTCGGATTCGCGCGCAGCGGCATGCAGGCGCCAGGCGATGTCCGCCTCACCGCACATGCCGAGATCGACGTTATGCACCGGCGCGCCACTCGCCACCGCGTGGATCTGCGGATCGAGGAAGTCGGGCCCGCACTTGAACACCCGCACCCGGCGTCCGAGCCGCGTGTGCAGGCGCGCGAGCGCCGCGGTGATGGTGGTCTTGCCCTGGCCGGAGGCCGGCGCGGCGACGAACAGCGCGGGGCAACGCACGGTCTCTGCGGAGAGGTTCGATTCGGGCACGGCTCAATCCTTGTTGTTCGAATGCACGACCGCACAGCCGGCGTGCGGCAGCGGCGAAGACGGCGGCGGATCGCCGGGCTGGAACCAGGTGAGGCGGGGATACAGGCTGACGACGTCGCCCACCACCGTCAGCGAGGGCGGACGGATGCCCTGGCGCAGCACCTCCTCGGCCAGGGTGGCGAGGTCGGCGCAGGCCACGCGCTGGGCGTGCGTGGTGCCGCGCTCGATGACCGCCGCCGGCGTGGTCGCCGGCAGGCCATGGGCGACGAGCTGGGCACAGATCTCCGCCAGGCGCGACACGCCCATGTAGATCACCAGCGTCTGGCCGCGGTGAGCGAGCAGTGACCAGTCGAGATCGAGCGCGCCGTCCTTGAGGAAGCCGGTGGTCAACACCACCGACTGGGCGTGGTCGCGATGGGTGAGCGGAATACCTGCATACGCCGCCACCCCGGCCGCCGCGGTGACGCCCGGCACCACCTCCACGGTGATGCCGGCTTCGAGCAGATCCTCCATCTCCTCGCCGCCGCGGCCGAAGATGAACGGATCGCCGCCCTTCAAGCGCACCACGCACCTGCCCGCCTGCGCCTGGCGCACCAGCAGCGCGTTGATCTCGTCCTGCGGCAAGGTATGGTCGGCTGCCTTCTTGCCGACATAGATGCGCTCGGCAGCAGCCGGCGCGAGATCGAGGATGGCGGGCGCGACGAGGTTGTCGTACACGACCACGTCTGCGCCCGCCACCAGGCGCGCACCGCGCAGGGTCAGCAGCTCCGGATCGCCCGGCCCGGCGCCGACCAGATAGACATGGCCAGGCAGCGGCCCGGGACGGAAACTGGAGAGATCGGGCAGGCTCATAAGCCACCTTTCGTGTCTGTGTTGTGTTGAAGTCTGGCAGCTGCACCGCGCATCCCCGCTGCAATGGCCGCAAACACGTCCTCGGGAAAGCCGCCAGGCAAGGCGTTTGCCACGGCATCCAGGGCCGGCCCGACATGCATCAGGACCTCGTCGATGAGGTCTTCCATGTCTGGACCGAAACCACACTTGTGGGCCGTGGCGTTGAAATGCCGGCGCTGGACATCGCGCAGGCGGTAATGAACATTGCGACCACGCAGCGCCATCGCGAGCCGCAACCGCGCCGGATCAAGGCGGTTCGGCCCCTGCCCGGCCACAGGCCACGCCGACAGCACGTCGTAAAGCGGCGCCAACCGGTAGCGCCCCCCTGGCAGCAAGAAGATCGAGAAATTCTTCGCGTGGCCATCAGTCGCCGCGAGCAGCCAGAAAAGTAACTGCGCCTTCAACAGGATACGCAGGTCGGTTACGGGCGACTCCGCGCTCTGCAGGATGCGCGCGATGTCGACCAGGCCCGGCCCACCATCAGCTTCATATTTCAAAGCGGGCGGTGTCGCGGTCGCCTGACAGAAATCCTCCTGCGGCAGACGTAGCCAGTAATTCCCCGAGCGTGCCAGACGTCGATCGAAGCGCTCGACGACGAGCACCTTCTGCTCACCGAAACAAGCGATCTCGCACGCGGCAACCGGCAGGCTGAATTCTCTCAGCAAGCGCATGCACAGCCATTCGTTCTCAACCGAGGTGCGCATGTCCGCCTGTCGGTTGCCGACCAGACCGAGCGGGAGCTTGAAGATGTGCGTGGTGGGAGTGGCGCCCAGCGGGCGACACCACCGCCCCGCGTGCCAGGTCAGCGCGGTCTTCTCCTGCGCACCAGCGATCGAGATGCGAAAGTCATCCGTATCAAGCGTCGGCTCACCGAAACCGCGCACCGGCGCCACCGCGGCGCGCAGCATCCGCTCAACGCCAGCCTCGTCAAGCGGCTCGACCTCGATGCGGAACACGTCATCGGGCGACGTACCTTCCGGCAGCATTTGCACGGCGCCAACGCAATCGCGGCCGATCGCCTGCAGCAGGTCGAATGCGCTCTTGCTTGCGGTGCGGAAGCGAGCCTGGAGGCGGACACGGATCGCCTCGCTGTCGGGCAGCAGGTTGTCGAAGTAATTGCGCACACGGGGCCCGCGCAGTGGCGGCGCGTTCGCATCAAGCGGCATGGGCAGCGAAAGCGAAAGCGGGCGCGCTTCGGCCGCCTCTGTCCAGCCGCTTGCGTACCCGAAGCTGTCCTCCCCCTGCCCGCTGACGCGCCACTGCCCAACGTGTTGACCATTGGCCCAGACGTCGAGCGCACGCGCGTGAGATCGGCGCCCTGCGGCTACCATTCGCTGTCGCCTCGCGGAGGGGCCTTGTCGCCGATCGCAAGCTCGAGCCCGAGCACGCCAGCCAAGGCGAGCAGGCGCTCCAGAGTCAGGCGCTCGGGCCGCAGTTCCAGTTCCGAAAGGCGGTTCTGGCTGATGCCGAGCCGCGCGGCAACCTCGGCCTGCGACAAGCCGAGCGCCTTGCGCCGCCCCACGAGGAGTTGGGCGGCCTGCTGCGCGGAGTAGAGTCTGGGCATCGTCGCTCATCGGGAAAGTCGATAATTCCAGGATATCGGCTTTTCCGCTAAATGCAAGAAATCGGGAAAGGCGATGAGGCTGCAGTTCGAACTCAGCTCAGACCCCATCCGAGGCCCCAACCCGGACCCTTTTTCACCACTCCATGCCGGGCATCGCCTTGATGCCGGCCGCAAACGCGTGCTTAACCGGCGTCATGTCGGTCACGGTGTCGGCGGCTTCGACCAGCTCGGGCGGCGCGCCGCGGCCGGTGACGACCACGTGCTGCATCGTCGGCCGCGCGAGCAGGTCGGCAACGACGGCGTCGGCCTCGAGATAGCGGTACTTGAGCGCGATGTTGAGCTCGTCGAGCACCACCAGGCCGACCGACGGGTCCTGCAGCAGGCCGCGCGCCACCGCCCAGGCAGCATTGGCCGTGGCGACGTCGCGGGCGCGGTCCTGGGTCTCCCAGGTGAAGCCCTCGCCCATCACATGCCAGCTCACGCCTGGCTGGTTGCGGAAGAAGGCTTCCTCGCCGGTATCCGAGCGACCCTTGATGAACTGCACCACGCCCACCTTCATGCCGTGGCCGAGCGCGCGCGCGACCAGTCCGAAGCCGGCGCTGGACTTGCCCTTGCCGTTGCCGGTGTTGACCAGCAGCACGCCGCGTTCGGTCTGGGCGGTGGCGATCTTCTCGTCCACCACCGCCTTCTTGCGCGCCATGCGCTCGTTGTGACGGCTGTCGCGATCCTGTTCGCTCATTGTTTCATCTGCTCCGCAAGTTGGGCGAAACCGGTCAGCAGGGCCGGGCCGGGATGGAAGAAGTGCCGCCCTTCGAGGGCGACGATCGGCACCGACACCAGGCCGAGCTCGGCGCTGCAATGCTCGGCATTGTCGGGCGTCAGCGAGACCAGCAGCTCGGGCTGGAAGCGTTCGATGGCGGCGACGATGCCGGGGACCTCCTCGCCGGGGCGCAGATGGCGGATGCGCTCGGCGGTCTCCACCACATCGAAGCCGGCCTGTACAAAGGCATCGCCGACCATGTGGCCGCGCCCAAAGGAATACGGCTGCGCCGAGCACGCCGAGACCACCAGCACGCGCCGGCCACCGCCGCGCACTGCCGCAGCGCCCGCGCGCCAGTCGCGCCCATAGCCCTCGACCCGGGCGCGGGCGTCGGGAACGCCGGTCGCTTCGGCCAGACTGAGCAGCATCGCCTCGGTGCCGGCCATCGAGTCGAAGCCATCGACCTGCAGGACACGCGCCTCGGGCTCGAAGAGGTCGAGCAGGGCGGGATCCGTGCCCCTGGAGACGATGATCAGCTCGGGATTCAGCGCCCCGATGGCGCCCAAGTCCGGGTCCCGGACCCCGCCGGTGCGCGGCAGTTCGCGCTCGTCGTAGCGCGACACGCCGACGACGCAGTCGCCGCGCCCGAGCCACTCGAGAGCCAGGGTGATGTGAGGCGACTGGCTCACGATGCGCGGGCAGTCCGCGGCCGCGGCAGGCAGGCCTAGCGCAACCAGAAGCAGGCCGCCCAGCAGGCGGCGAAGGAGGTGATTCATCGGCAAACACTCAATCGGGAAGAAAAACGACGCGCCCTTCGTGCTCGAAGCGGCGCAGTGGATGGCCGAAGGCCTGGCTCAACAGGTCAGCGCGCAGCACGGTGTCGCGGTCGCCGGCGATCACGCCGCCGCGGCCGTCGAGCAGGATGATGTGGTCGGCGTAGCGGGCGGCGAGGTTGATGTCGTGCAGCACCAGCACGCAGCCGCGACCCGCGCCGTCCGCGCGCACCAGGCGCTGGAAGAACTCGAGCGCGGCGATCTGGTGATGGAGGTCGAGGTGGTTGAGCGGTTCGTCGAGCAGGAACAGGCGCGGCGCCTGCGCCAGCAGGGTCGCGAGCGCCACGCGCTGGCGTTCGCCACCGGACAGCGTCTGCACGTCGCGCTGCTCAAAGCCGGCCAGGCCCACATCGGCCAGCGCCGCACGCGCGATCGCCACGTCCTGTGGCCCCTCCCAGCCCCAGCGTCCCAGATGCGGGTGACGGCCGACCAGCACCGTCTCCAGCACGCCGGCCGCGAAGGGGTCGGGCTGCTGCTGGGCGAGCAGGCCGCGAAAGCGCGCCGCCGCCAGCGCCGGCCACGCTGCATAGGGCAGCCCGCCGATGCGCACCTGGCCCACGGTCGGCGCACGCAGGCCGGCGAGCGTATGCAGCAGCGTGGTCTTGCCGGCACCATTGGGGCCGAGCAACACCAGGCACTCACCCGCGGCCAGGCTGAGGCTGAACTCGCAGCACAGCCAGCGCTCGCCCACCTGCAGCGCGAGGCGTTCGGCCTCGAGCAGCGGGGCGTCATCGACCGGGAGGCGGCGGGCTGCGGCGTTCATCGCGGGCTGCGCGAAAGCAGGAACAGGAACACCGGCACACCGATCAGCGCGGTGAGCACGCCCACCGGCAGCTGCTGGGGCGCCATCACGGTGCGCGCTGCGGTATCGGCCAGGGTCAGCAGCGTGCCGCCCACCAGCGCGGCGGCGGGGATCAGCACGCGCTGGTCGTTGCCCAGCACCAGGCGCACCAGGTGCGGCACGATCAGGCCGACGAAGCCGACCGAGCCGACCAGGGTCACCGCGGTCGCGGTCAGCAGCGAGGCCAGCACGTACAACCCGATGCGCAGGCGGTGCACGCGCACACCCAGGGCGCGTGCGCTCAGTTCGCCGCGCGCCAGCACGTTGAGATCGCGCGCGAACGGCACCACCCCCAGCACCGCCAGCACCAGCACCCCCACCGCCGGCCACGGCCGCGCCGCCGCACTGGCGTCGCCCATCATCCAGAACAGCATCGACATCACCCGCGTGTCGGGCGCCAGCGCCAGCATCAACGACACCGCCGCGCCACAGCCCGCGGCGACGATGACGCCGGTCAGCAGCAGCCGCGTCTGCGTCCAGCTGCCATCGCCATGGGCGAGACCGAAGACGAGCAGCATCGCGGCAAGCGCACCGGCGAAGGCCGAGGCATCGACCCAGAAAGCAGCCGCCCCGAGTGTGATCGCGCCCAGCGCACCGACCGCCGCGCCGCCGGAAATACCCAGGATGTAGGGGTCGGCGAGCGGGTTGCGCAGCAGCACCTGCATCAGCGCGCCTGCGGTGGCGAGCAGGCCACCGCAGGCAAAGGCAGCAACCGCGCGCGGCAAGCGCAGCTCGCGCACGATATTCGCCGTCATGCCCTCGCTGCCGCCGAGGGCCGAGAGCGCCTCGGCCAGGCCGATCGGCATGTCGCCCGCCACCAGCGCCCACAACAATGCCAGTACCGCCGCCGACACCAGACCGGCGGCAAGCAGCAAAGGGGGAGGGCGGACGGGCAGCATCAGGACCCGCCCCCCGGTGACAGGGGGACGGTGGCTAGCGACGAGCATCGCGACTTAGTGCATCGCGTAGCGCACGGCCACGAAGGCGTTGGTCCCCTGGGTGCCATAGTTCCGGGCAAGCTCGTAGTCCTTGTCGAGGAGGTTGTTGGCGCGCACTTCCACACTCCAGTCCGGCGCCAGCGCGTAGTGCGCATAGGCGTTGAGCAGCCCATAGCCGCCCATGCGGTTGGCCGCGGTATTCGGAATGCGATCATACCGCCGCCCCTGCCCGTTCCATTCCAGCCCCCAGGTCCACCGCCCGATGGCGCGCTCGATGCCGAGCGCGCCGCCAATGCGCGCGCGACGGCCAAGTTCGTCGCCGGTGGCCTCGTCCTCGGTATCGAGCCAGTCGATGGTGGCGCGCACCCGGTAGTCCCACAGCATCGCCGTGGCGGCGAGCTCGACCCCCTGGATCGACGCCTCGGCAACGTTCGCCGGGGTCCAATCGCTCATCGGATCCGCCGGATCCAGCGGCGCCCAGGCGATCAGGTTCTCGATGCGGTTGTTGAAGTAGGTTGCGCTCAGGCGGGTGCTGTCGCGCTCCCAAACCAGGCCGAGCTCGCGGTTCAGCGCTTCCTCGGGCTGCAGGTTCGGGTTGCCACTGAAGGGGAAATACAGGTCGTTGAAGGTCGGCGCCTTGAACGCGGTGCCGATGCTCGCATGCGTCCGCCACTCCGGCGTCAGGCGGTAGCCGTAGGCGAAGGCACCGGTGGTCTTGCCACCGAACTGCGAATCGTCGTCATGGCGGGCGTTGATCTGCAGGTGGTGACGGTCGAACTGGCCACTCCAGCCGAGCAGCAGCGAATGGGTGTAGCGGCTGGTCTTGTCGTACGCGGAGGTCGAATCGACCGTCTGCTCGAGGTACTCGTAGGCGGCCAGCAGGGCGCCGGTGCCCAGGACGATGTCGTGCTGCCAGGTCAGCTGGCGCTGCTCGGTGTCGAAGACGGAGCGATCGTTCAGGTCGGCGTGGTTGCGTGATTCGTCGGCGCCATAACCGAAGCGCAGCGTGCTGGCCCAGTCGCCGGTGAGCTGGTTACGCATGTGCAGGCCGAGCGCGCTGGTGCGCTTGTCGAGGTAGGAATCGAAAGCCACCGCGTTGTCGTACCCGTTGTGCAGATCCGAATGCAGCACGCTCAGGCCGATCTCGTCCGCCTCGCGCAGATTGAGCGTCAGGGAGCCGCTGAAGTACTCGTTGCGGAATCCGTCGTCATCGCCGTCGCTGCCGCGCATGGAGCCGGGCCTGGCATCGATGCCGTCGCTGCGCTCGCTGCCGGCGGACACGCTGTAGCGCAGCCGCTCGGCCCCGCCCGCCAGCGTCGCGCCCAGCGTACGCGCGCCGTCGGAGCCGATGCCGGCGCGCACGCTGGGCTGGAAGCCCTCGCGCCCCTTGCGCGTGAACACCTGGATCACACCGCCGATCGCATCCGAGCCGTAGAGCGCACTCGCCGGACCACGCAGGATCTCGACGCGGTCGATCAATTCGAGCGGGATCGTCTCGAGTGTGGGCGCGCCGTTGGTCGCCGACCCGACGCGCACGCCGTCGATCAGCAGCAGGGAATGACCGGAGTTGGCGCCGCGGATGTAGACGCTGCTATTGGCACCAGGGCCCCCACTGCTGGACACCTGCACGCCGGGACGGCCGGCGAGCAACTGCACCAGGCTGGCATTGCCGGCGCGAGTAATCTCGTCGCGGTCGATCACATCGACGCTGGCGAGCGCCTCGTCGGCACTGATGGGCTGGCGGGTGGCGGTGACGACGACGTGACCGAGTTGGGCATCTTCGGCCTGGGCCGGGACGAACGGGTATGCGAGCACGCACGCGGAAACGAGCGCGGAGAGGCGGATCTTCATTGGTTGAACTCCCTTCGCCATGCCGCGCGTCCCCGCACGCCATGGCTGCTTCACATGGACGCACCGAGGGCGTGGGAGAACCGAAGAGAGCAAAGAAAACCGCGCCCGTCGCCGCCACCCCGCGGCACATCCGCCAATCGCGTTGCGGCCGGTCTCCGGGCTCGTGCGCTGTACCGGCCTGATGGCCGGTCGGATGTGTCGCCTTCCCAGACCGAAGTCCAGTGGCTGCTTGACACACCTTGCGCGCACTTACCGTTGCGGGGGCAGCACAGGCATTGCGGCCTCGTTTGCGAGAGGCCACGCACCTGTTTCCCGTTTAACCCAGGGCGAGCAACGCCCATGGGCACCGATAACGCGCCGCCCCTTCCGGGGCAGTCGGCACGGATGATACCGTACGGGACGGTATCGCGCACTGCACTAAAACAAAGCTCCAGCCGCGATTAAACCGATCTATGGAAACGACCCAACCATGACCTGCGAACTGATCCTCGGCGGCGCGCGCTCGGGCAAGAGCCGCGAGGCCGAACGCCGCGCGGCGGAGTCCGGCCTGGCGGTGAGCGTGATCGCCACCGCCGAGGCGCTCGACGACGAGATGGCCGCGCGCATCCGCCGCCACCAGGCCGACCGACCCGCGGCCTGGCGCACGGTCGAGGCGCCGCTTGCGCTCGCCGACACGCTGCGCCGCGAAGCCGCGCGCGGGCGCTGCCTCATCGTCGATTGCCTGACCCTGTGGCTGTGCAACCTGCTGGCCGAGGCGCACACCCTGCCTGCCGGCGCCAGCGCCGAAGACCTGCCGCTGTTCCGCCGCGAACGCGACGCGCTGCTCGCCACGCTGCCGACGCTGCCCGGGCGCATCCTCTTCGTCGCCAACGAGGTCGGCCTCGGCCTGGTGCCGGAGACGCCGCTCGGCCGCCTGTTCCGCGACGAGGCGGGGCGGCTCAATCAGGCGGTGGCGGCGCTGTGCGCGCGCGTCGTCTTCGTCGCCGCCGGCCTGCCGCTGGTGTTGAAGCAGGACTAAACTGCAGCACGAAAGACGTTCCGGGAGACTTCAATGGGCCTGCCTGCGCACAAGCGCACGATGACGCTGGACGACTTCCTGACCTGGGAGGCGGCGCAGCCCGAGCGCTGGGAGTTCTTCAAGGGCGAGGCCTTCATGATGGCCGGCGGCTCGGATGTGCATAACGCGATCAGCCTGAACACGGCGTTCACCCTCAGATCCGCGTTCGGCAGGACGCGCTGCAACGTCTTCATGTTTGACGTCCGCCTGCGCCTGGCCGCGTCGGACGACCTCTTCTACCCCGACGTCTTCGTCACCTGCTCGGACGCCGACCGCGCACGCCGCCAGGTCAAGGAAGACCCGGTGCTGATCGCCGAAGTCCTGTCACCCTCGACCGAGGCCTACGACCGCGGCGACAAGTTCGCCGCCTACCGCCGCTTCCCCGGCCTGAAGACGGTGCTCCTGCTGTCGCAGGACCGGGTGCATGTCGAATGCTTTACCCGTGGCGAGGACGGACGCTGGATCCTGAGCGAGGCGAGCGGCGACGCGGCCTGCCTCGCCCTGCCCGCCTTCGGCTTCGACCTGGCGCTCGCCGACCTCTACCGCGACCTGCCTGACGCTGCGCCCGCACAAACCTCCAACTGCAACCGACCCCCACGCGCATGACACCCTTCGCCATCTTCCCGCCCGACCGGCAGCTCGCCGCCGCGCTGCAGCAAAAGATCGACCGCAAGACCAAGCCGCTCGGCGCGCTCGGCCGGCTCGAGCCGCTGGCGCACCAGATCGGCCTCCTCCAGCAGACGCTGACGCCCGCGATCCGCCAGCCCCACATCGTCATCTTCGCCGGCGACCACGGCGCCGCCCGGGCAGGGGTGTCGGCCTACCCGCAGGACGTGACCTGGCAGATGGTGGAGAACTTCCTCGCCGGCGGCGCGGCGATCAACGTCTTCAGCCGCCAGATGGGGCTGGGGCTGAGCGTGGTCGATGCCGGGGTCAATCACGACTTCGGCCAGCGCAACGGCCTGATCGACGCCAAGATCGCACCGGGCACGGCGAACTACCTCGAACAGCCGGCGATGACGCCCGCGCAGCGCGATGCTGCGCTACAGCGCGGACGCGAGCTCGCCCATGCGCTCGCCGGCAACGGCTGCAACTGCATCGGCTTCGGCGAGATGGGCATCGGTAACACGGCGTCCGCCTCGCTGATCACCCACTGTCTGGTCGGCGCCGAGCACGACGCCGATCTGTACACCGTCACCGGTCGCGGCACCGGTCTCGACGACGCCGGCCTGGTGCGCAAGCGCAGCCTGCTCGCCCAGGCGCTGGAGCGCGGCGGGCGGCCGCATTCCGGGCCGGGCGTGCTGGCCGAATACGGCGGTTTCGAGATCGCGATGATGGCTGGCGCCATGCTCGGCGCCGCCGAGCAGCGCATGCTGATCCTGGTCGATGGCTTCATCGTCACCTCGGCGGTGCTGGTGGCGCACGCGATCAATCCCGACATGCTCGCCTGCTGCGTGTTCGCACATCGCTCGCAGGAGCCGGGGCACCGCGTGCAGCTGGACTTCCTCGGCGCGCAGCCCTTGATGGAGCTCGACCTGCGCCTGGGCGAAGGCACCGGCGCCGCGCTGGCCTTGCCGCTAGTGCATGCGGCGGTCAATTTCCTCAACGAGATGGCGAGCTTCGAGTCGGCCGGCGTGAGCGCCGGCGTGAGCGACCCGGCGTCCGCGCCGTAAGCTCGGCGTCCAGCCCCGCCCTTGGGGCCAGCCCCTGCCCGTCCATGCGCGAACACCTCGCCCGCTTCTTCACCGCCCTGGGTTACTTCACCCGCCTGCCGGTACCGGCCTGGGTGGCGTGGTCGCCCGAGCGGCTCGCGCGCGCCGCCGCGTATCTGCCGCTGGTGGGCTGGGTGGTCGGGCTCGCGGGGGCGGCCGCGCTCGCTGCGCTCGCGCTCGTGCTGCCGGTGAGCTTGGCGGTGCTGCTGTCGATAGCGCTCACCGTCCGCCTCACCGGCGCGCTGCACGAGGACGGCTTCGCCGACGCCTGCGACGGGCTGGGCGGGGGCTGGGACAAGGCACAGATCCTGGCGATCATGAAGGACTCGCGCATCGGCAGCTATGGCGCGATCGGCATCGTGCTGATGCTGCTCGCCAAGGCCGCGGCGCTGATCGAGCTGGCCGCGGCCAGCCCGGCCGCCGCCGCGCTCGCGCTCCTCGTCGCCCATCCGCTGTCGCGCCTGGCGGCCACCGCGGTGCTGCACGCCCTGCCCTATGCGCGCAGCGACGACCGCAGCAAGGCGGCACCGGTCGTGCAGCGCCTGGGCCGCGCCGAGCTGGCGCTGGCGATCAGCACCGGCCTGCTGCCCGCCCTCGCCCTGCTCGCCCCGCTGCCGGCGCTGAGCGCGCTGGCGCTGGCGGCGCTCGTCACCCTGTGGCTCGCCCGCCTCTTCCTGCGCCGCCTCGGCGGCCACACCGGCGACCTGCTCGGCGCCGTGCAGCAGGCGACCGAGCTGGCGTGCTATGTCGGCATCCTCGCTGTCAGTCGCTGAACTCACCGGACCTCATCCTGGTCACCCACGACCTACACCCATGCAACTCCACCTCATCCGCCACCCCCGCCCCGCCGTCGAACCCGGCATCTGTTATGGCCAGACGGACCTCGGCCTGGCCGAATCCGCCACCGCGGTCGCGGAGCGCCTGCGCCCGCTGCTGCCGGAATCCTTCGCCCTGCACGCCAGCCCGCTCGCGCGCGCGCGCCTGCTCGCCGAAGCGCTCGGCGCCCCTACGCTCGACGACCGGCTCCGGGAGATCCACTTCGGCGAGTGGGAGGGGCGCAGCTATGCCGACATCGGCAGCGCCATCGACGACTGGGCCGCCGACCCGCTAGGCTTTCGCGCGCCGGGCGGCGAGTCGCCGCGCGAGATGGCAGCGCGCGTGCTGGCCTGGCTGGACGACACCCTGCCTGCCGAGCACCCGCCTACGACAGACACTCCCCCGCCCCTGGTCATCGTCGCCCACGGTGGCCCCCTGCGCGCCATCGCCGGTCACCTCCTCGGCCTGCACCCTGAACGCTGGCTGGGGCTGGATTTTGGCTGCGGCCAGGTGACGCGGATCGACGTGGAGCGCTGGGGGGTGGTGCTGAAGTGGTTCAATCGCTGAGGCATGACCTGCATGGGGCACCCGTCGAGCTTGCAGCGCTCGCATGCAGCGCCTATCTTACAAATCTAAACTTCAACTTTAGATTTGTAAGATGATCCCGCGATTGGCACGCTCGACCCTGCAACGCCTGGCGCGTGGCTTCCCGGTGATCGCCCTCACCGGGCCGCGCCAGGCCGGCAAGACCACGCTCGCTCAACAGACCTTTGCCGACAAGGCCTATGTCTCGCTCGAGAACCCCGAAGAACGCGAGTTCGCCGAATCCGACCCGAAGCGCTTTCTTGCCCGTTTCGAGGACGGCGCCATTCTTGATGAGGTTCAACGCTGTCCCCAGCTTCTGTCGTGGCTGCAGGGCATCGTCGACACACGCAAACGCATGGGCGACTTCGTGCTCACCGGCTCCCAGCAGTTCGAGCTGGTCTCGGGGATGACACAGTCGCTCGCGGGCCGGGTGGGCCGGGTCGAGCTGCTCGCACTCTCCGGCAACGAGTTGGCCGCGGCCGACCAAATGCCCCAGCACCTTGACGACCTGCTGTTCCAGGGCGGTTACCCCGCCCTTTACGACCGTGACTTGAGCCCGGAAGACTGGTTTGCCAACTACGTCGCGACCTATCTGGAACGTGACGTCCGCCAGCTGATCGCGGTTCGCGACCTCACCCAGTTCCAGCGCTTCGTGCGCATGTGTGCCGCGCGCTCCGGCCAGTTGCTGAATCTGAGCGCGCTCGGCGCCGACTGCGGCATCACCGCGGTCACCGCCCGCGAGTGGCTGTCCGTGCTCGAGGCCAGCTACCTGGTCGTGCGCATCCCGCCCTACTTCGAGAACTTCGGCAAACGCCTGGTCAAGACGCCCAAGCTCTACTTCCTCGATGTCGGCCTGATGTGCTGGATGCTCGGCATTCGCGACGCCCGGACCCTTGCCACCCACGCCATGCGCGGCGCGCTGTTCGAGACCTGGGTCGTCTCCGAATTCGTCAAGCAGCAGTTCAACGCCGGCCGTCCCGCCGACCTCTATTTCTGGCGCGACAACGTGGGCCATGAGGTGGACCTGCTGTTCGAGACGCGAGATGGCCTGCAGGCGGTGGAGATCAAGTCGGGCCACACCTTCGCCAGTGATTGGCCGGCTTCTGCGCTGAAATGGCAGAAGCTGAGCGCCAGCCCGCTGGCGCCGTGGATCATCTACGGAGGCGAGGGTGAATACGAACGCCAGTCTTGTCTTGCGCTCGGCTGGCAGGCATTCGCCAAACGCCCGCCCCCCACCCGATGACAGGCGCCCCGCTCATGCTCACCCTCTGGCTCATCACCGACAACAAGCCCGGCCACCGCAGCCAGCTGCAGGGCCTGGCGCAGGCGCTGGCGGCACGCACGGCGATCGAGGCGCACTGGATCGAGGCCCCCGCCGGCCGGGTCGCCTTCATGCACTGGCTCAGCGGCCGTTTCCCGCCCGGCGCCCAGCTGCCCGACCCCGACCTCATCCTCGTCGCCGGCCATCGCACCCACCTCGCCGGCCTGGCCGCGCGGCGCGCCCGTGGCGGTCGACTGATCGCACTGATGCGGCCCAGCCTGCCGCTGGGCTGCTTCGACCTGTGCGTGATCCCGCAGCACGACCGCCCGCCCGCCCGCCACAACGTCATCGCCACCCGCGGCGCGCTCAACACCGCCCACCCCAGCCCCGAGCGCGCGGCCGACCGGGGCCTTTTCCTGATCGGCGGCCCGTCCAGACACCATGGCTGGGACCGCACCAGCCTGCTCGCCCAACTCGACGCCATCCTCGCCGCCACGCCCACGATGCGGTGGACACTGACCACCTCGCGGCGCACCCCGGCCGACACCGAAGCCGCGCTGCTCGCCCTGCGCGAACGTGGCGTCGACGTGCGCCCGGTGCGCGACACCCCGCCCGGCTGGGCGATGACGCAGGTGGCGCGCAGCGCGCAGGTCTGGGTAACGGAAGACAGCGTGTCGATGGTGTACGAGAGCCTCACCGCCGGCGCCGCCACCGGCCTGCTCGAAGTGCCGCGGCTGGGCGAGACGCGCATCAGCGCGGGGGTGGCCACGCTGCAACAAGAAGGTTTCGTCACGGCATTTGCAGACTGGCAGCGCACCGGCCGCGTGCCCCCGCCCCCCGCGCGCCTGGCCGAGGCCGACCGGGCGGCCGAATCGCTGCTTGCACGCTGGCCCGTGTAGAAACCATCGCACCCTGTTCGCAGCTACTGCCGTTCCTGCACAAAACCATCGCGCGTCGCACCTGCGTCTCGCACCCGTCACCCCGCCCGGCTGCCGACCTACAATACCGCCATCCCCCGAACCGATCGGAGCACTGTCATGGGTCTCGCACTGCGCAAGGAAAAGCACTGCACCTACGCCGACTACCTGCAATGCCCGGATGATGCCCGCTACGAGCTGATCGACGGCGAAGCCTTCCTGATGGCGCCCGCGCCACTCGTCGAGCATCAGGAAGTCGCCGGCGAGGTGTACCGGCAGCTCGCCAACCAGCTCGACGGCCAGCCCTGCCGAGCCTACATCGCCCCGGTCGACGTCCGCCTGCCGCGCGGGGACGAAGCCGACGCCGCCATCGACACCGTCGTCCAGCCCGACGTGCTGGTGGTCTGCAACCCGGCCAAGGTCGACCGCCGCGGCGTGCGCGGCGCGCCCGACTGGCTGCTCGAGGTCCTCTCGCCCAGCACCGCCGCCCACGACCAGATCGCCAAGCGCCGCACCTACGAGCGTGCCGGCGTGCGCGAATACTGGCTGCTCCATCCCGGCGACCGCACCCTCACCGTATATGTGCTCGAAAACGGCCAGTACGGCCGCCCGGAGATTTACGAGCTGAAGGACGCGACCCCGGTCGGCGTGCTGCCGGGCGTGTCGATCGCGTGGGATGCGCTGGTCGAAAGGCTGCCCAGGCCGGAGTACTGACGGCGCGGAACCGCATCGCTTGATCGCATCTCATATGCGATACATAATCCGCACTCAGCCCACGAGGACGCCATGGCACACAGTTCAATGCTCCACATCCGCATCGACGACGAGGTCAAGACCCAGGCCACCGAGGCGCTGGCCGCCATGGGCCTGTCGATGTCGGACGCGGTGCGCATCTTTCTCAAGCGCGTGGTCAACGACCAGGCCTTCCCACTCGAACTCAAGGTCCCCAACGCCGAAACGCGCGCCGCCATGGAAGAGGCGCGCGCGCTGATGAAGGCGCGCCAGGCCCGTTTCGAATCGGCCGACGCCCTGCTCGATGCGCTCGAAAAAACCCGCTGAGGCCAGGCGGGCATCGCTGCCCCGCACAGCGGACTTCAGCAAGGGCTTTCGCAAGGACTGGGAACGCCTGAGCCGTTCCGGCCGCTTCGACCTGACGCGGCTCAAGGAAGTCATGCTGCTGCTCATCGCCAACGACGCCCCGCTCGGCCCGGAATGGTTCGACCACCCGCTCAAGGGTGACTGGGCCGACCACCGCGAATGCCACATTGGCGGCGACTTCCTGCTCATCTACCTGGCCGACGACCGGCAGATCACCTTTGTCCGCGCCGGCACGCATGCGGACCTTTTCGAGGGATGAAGCCGCGATGAAACCCCTCAAGGTCCTGCAACTGATCCCTGCGCTGGAGAGCGGCGGCGTCGAGCGCGGCACGCTCGAGATCGCGCGCGCGCTGGTCGCGGCCGGGCATGAATCGGTGGTGTTGTCCGGGGGGGGGCGGATGGTTGCCCAGCTCGAACGCGAAGGCTCGCGCCACATCACGCGCGACCTCGGGCGCAAATCGCCAGCCACCTTCCTGCACTACCGCGCGCTGCGCCAGCTCTTCGAGCGCGAGCGCTTCGACATCGTCCATGCCCGCTCGCGCCTGCCGGCCTGGGTCGCGTGGCTGGCCTGGCGCGGCATGCCGGCCAACGCCCGCCCGCACTTCGTCACCACCGTGCATGGCATGCACTCGGTCAGCCGCTACAGCGCGATCATGTGCGCGGGCGAACGCGTGATCGCGGTCAGCGAAACGGTGCGCGACTTCATCCGCAACCACTACCCGCCCAGCCGCTGGCCGCACCTCACCGACGCGCGCATCACCGTGATCCCGCGCGGCATCGACCCGGCGGAGTTTCCGCGCGACTACCCGCCGTCAGACGCATGGCTCGCGCGATTTCACGCCGAATTCCCGCAAGTCGTCGGGCACAAGGTGCTGACCCTGCCCGGGCGGCTGACGCGCCTGAAGGGCCACCACGACTTCATCACGATCATCGCCCGGCTGGTCGCCGAGGGCGTGGACGTGGTCGGGCTGATCGTCGGCGGCGAGGACCCGAAGCGGCCGCGCTATGCGCAGGAGATCCGCGCGCGGGTGCAGGCAGAAGGGCTGGGTGAGCGCATCGTGTTCACCGGCCACCGCAGCGACGTGCGCGAGCTCTATGCTGTCTCGGACTGTGTGCTGAGTTTGTCGAGCACGCCGGAGTCCTTCGGGCGCACGGTGCTGGAACCGCTGGCGATGGGGCGGCCAGTGGTGGGGTATGCGCATGGGGGGGTGAGGGAGATTCTCGCGGCGCTGTTTCCGCAGGGCGGGGTGGAGAAGGGGGATGTGGAGGCCGCGGCGGCGCGGGCCCGCGACGTTCTCGCTGGGCGTGTGGCGGCGGTGCTACCCAATGACCGCTTCCTGCTCGAGACCCTGCAAGCGCAGACGCTGAAACTCTACGCGGGGCTCGCAGCATGATCTGGCTCGGACTGATCCCCCTCGTGGCGGCCCTGTGGTTCTCCAACCGCTACGCCTGGTGGCGCAAGCCGGTGGACCTGCGCCATCCGCGCGTGCTCATGTACCACATGATCAGCACGCATCGGCCCGGGGCGAAGTTCAACGGCCTGCGCGTGACGCCCGCGCGTTTCGAGGCTCAACTCGCATGGCTGAGGCGCGAGGGCTGGCACTTCTTCACCGTCAGCGAGTTATGGGAACACTGGGAGACGCTGCCCGAGAGGAGCGTCGCGATCACCTTCGACGACGGCTACGCCGACAACCTGCACAACGCGCTCCCGCTGCTGGAAAAATACGACGCCAAGGCCACTATCTACATGGTCGTTGATCGCCACGACCGCGACTGGTCCACCGCCAAGAAGGCCCACCACAACAGCGGCGAGCTCGCACGCGAGCCCAAGCTCAGCGACGAGGAGCTGCAGCGCCTGGTCGCCAGCGGCCGCATCGAGATCGGCTCGCACACCCTCACCCACATCAACCTGCGCACCACGCCCGCGGAGGACAAGCGCCGCGAGCTGGCCGAATCCCGCCGTCTGCTGCAGACGCAGACCGGACAGGCGGTGGCGAGCTTTGCCTACCCGTTCGGGATCTACGGCGAGGCTGATGTGGCGCTCACTCGCGAGGCGGGCTACACGACGGCGGTGACCACGATCGACGGCATCGACGCACGCACGCTGCGGCCCGATCCGCTGCAGCTCAAGCGCATCAAGGTCAGCGGCAAGGACAGGCTGCTCGCCTTCGTGATGCGCATGCGCGGTGGCAAGCGGGGGTGGAGAAAGTGAGCCCGATCACCGTCTGGTTGCTCAGCGACGGCGCGCCCGGCCACCTGAGCCAGAGCCGCGGCATCGTCGATGCGCTCGCCACCCGGCACGCGGTGGAGGTCATCACGATCGAGCTGAAGGTGCGCAGCACGCTGTGGAAGCGCCTCGGTCGGCTCGCGCTGCCGCACATCCGCGACACGGCGCGCTGGTTCCGGCGGATCTACGGCATCGCGCCGCCGTCCGGCCGGCCCGGGCTGATCGTCTCCTCCGGGGCCAACACCCTGCTCGCCAGCGCCCTGCTCGCGCGCCGCCACGGCGTGCCCAACGTCTATAGCGGCACGCTCAAGGGCTACCCGCCGGCCGCCTTCGACTGCGTGTTCACCGTGGTGCCGCTCGGTGTGGCCTGCAACCACGTGCTGCCGCTGCCGCCCGTGCCAGGCGAACTGGCCCGCCCGCTACCGCCGCCGAGCGGGGACGCGCGGATCGCCGTGCTCATCGGCGGCGACGGCGCCGGCTATGCATTCAAGGACGAAGACTGGCGCGCGTTCGGCGAAGGCCTCACCGCCCTCGCCCGGCGCGAAGGCGCCCACCTGCTGCTCACCACCTCGCGGCGCACCGGCGCGGCCGCCGAAGCCGCGCTGCGCGACCACCTGCCGGCCGAACTGCTCGCCGACGCGGTGTGGTGGTCGCAGGCACCGCGCAAGGTAATGCGGGATTTTCTCGCTGCCGCGCGGGCCATCGTCGTCACCGAGGACAGCCTCAGCATGGTCGCCGAGAGCCTCTATTCAGGCCGGCCGGTGATCTCGGTTGCACCCACCACCGCACAGCCCAACGCCAACGACGGCGCCGCGCTGCAGGGCTACGTCGAACGCGGCCTGCTCGCGCGCAGCCCGATCGCCAGCCTCGGCGACGCGGTCTTTCCGGCACGCACCGCGACCCTTCCCGACGTGCAGGGCGAGATCGCCGCAGTCGTGCTTGCGCTGCTGGACCCGAAAGCCCCATGAAGGACGTGCTGATCTGGGGCCGCTACGGCAACTACGGCCCCGACTACCCGCGCAACCGCGTCATCGAATCGGTGCTGCGCAGCCTCGGCTGCACGGTCAGCCGCTTCCTGCCGGCGCTGTCTGCCACCGCCGACACCGAATACACCCTTCGCAACATCCTGGCGCGCGCCCCGCGCCCCGAGCTCATCTGGGTACCCTGCTTTCGCCAGCGCGACCTCGCCGCCGCCGCGCGCTACGCCCGCCGTCACCGCATCCCGCTGGTGTTCGACCCGCTGATCAGCGCCTACGACAAGCAGGTGAACGAAAAGCACAAGTTCGCCGCCGAGAGCGCGCAGGCGCGCAAGCTGCTGGCGTGGGAGGCGCGGCTTTTCAAGCTGCCCGACTGGCTGATCGCCGACACCGAAGGCCACGCCGACTACTTCCACACCACCCACGGCGTGGCGCGAGAACGCATCCGGGTGATTCCCGTCGGCGCCGAGGAGACGCTGTTCACCCCACAGCCCTGGCCACCGAAACCGGCCGACGGACCGCTCGAGCTCGCCTTCTTCGGCACCTTCATCGGCCTGCAGGGCGTCGATGTGCTCGCCCGCGCCATCCTGCAGTACGACGGCCCGCCCACCCACTGGCGGCTGATCGGCGAAGGGCCGCTGAAGGCAGACTGCGAGCGTCTGCTCGCTCCGCTCGTCGGCGCCGCCGGCCCCAGCCGGGTCAGCTTCGAAGGCTGGGGGCCGCTGCCCGAACTGCCCGGCCGGCTCGCCAGCGCCGACGCCATCCTCGGCATCTTCGGCACCAGCGACAAGGCGCTGCGGGTGATTCCGAACAAGGTGTATCAGGGGCTGGCGATCGGACGCGCGGTGATCACCGCGGCCACACCGGCCTTCCTGCCTGAGCTGCGTGCGGATGAGGACCATGGCCTGTTCTGGGCCCGGCCCGGCGATCCGGGCAGCCTGTGCGAGGCCGTCCTGCGCCTGCACCGTCGGCGTCACGAACTGCCATCGTGCGGCAACGCCGCACGCGCAAGCTACGAATTGCACTACTCCAACCGCGCCATCGCCCAAGTGTTGCGCGAGATCCTTCCGGCCTGATCCGAACCGCACGCCATGAATCCACTCGTCTCGATCATCATCACCAACTACAACTATGGGCGCTTTCTGGCCGAGGCGATCGAATCCGCCCTGGCGCAGACCTGGCAGGACCGCGAGATCCTGTTCATCGACGACGGCTCCACCGACGACAGCGTGGAGATCGCCCGCCGTTACCCGATCACCCTCCTCACCCAGAACAACGCCGGCGTGTGCATCGCACGCAACAACGCGCTGAGCCTGGCGCGCGGCGAGTTCGTGATGTTTCTGGACGCAGACGACCGCCTCGTGCCCACCGCGGTCGAGCACATGCTGGCGCGGCTGCAGGGGGCCGCGGCAGACGTCGGTTATGTGTACGGCCAGATGGAGTACTTCGGCGTGAAGACCGGTCTCTTCGCCTCCCAGCCCTTCGATGCGCGCAGGCTCGCCAGGGCGAACTTCATCTGCGCCACCACGCTGCTGCGCCGCCAGGTGATCGTGGACGCCGGCGGCTACGACGACGGCTTTCGCATGCTGCGCGAGGACTGGGAGCTCTACCTGCGCCTGTGGTCGCGCGGTTTTCGCGGCGAGTTCCTGCCCGAGGTCATCCTGGAATACCGCAAGCACAAGGGGCCGACCGTAGGCACCTCACCCACCAAGGCGCTGACGATCGCGATGCTGATCCGGCTCTACCCCGGGCTGATGTGGAAGCATCTGCTGAAGCATCCGTGGCGCTATGGGTCGAGGCTGGCCTTCGGCGGACTCGGAGCTCGGATCCGCAAGTACGGGCCCCACCAGGACGCCGCCGGACTATTGCGGCTGGCAAGCCCGACCGATTGAGGCGGGTGAGGCGATCAGCCCCGCGCCCAGCATGAAGATGGCCAGCGGCTGTACCGAGATCAGCTTCATGTCCGACAGCCCCTTGCCCGCCATGTAGACGGCCGCCAGAAAACCGAGCAGCGGCAACGGCGCGCTCAAGATCAGATGCCGACTCGAGAGTCGGAAGAGCCCCCAAAACACCGCGGCAAGGGCGACGCAACCCAGCACGCCGAAAGAAAACAGCGCCTCCAGGTAGATCTGGTGCGGGTGGATGTACATCACGCCATCCACCGCCGCCTCGGTCACATGCTTGAAGCTGTTGATGCCATAACCGAACCAGGGTTGCGCGGCAACCAGCTCGAGCAGGCGCGTATTGATCATCGCGCGAATCTGGAAGCTTTCAGGACTCGCCCCCGACGCGGCGGCGCCGCTCCCCAGCCACACCATCAACGCCGCATAGGCGAGCACGCCGGCAACGATCCCGAGCGCCGCCAGCCCCCTCAAGACGCCCGTGAAGCGCAGGGCGCCCCAGGCGCAGGCGGTGATCAGCAGGGCCAGGAAGGTTCCTTCCGATTCGAGCACCACCAGGAACCCGACCATGTAGGCGAGCATCACGACCAGGGCTGCGCGCTGCCACCGGTCCGGTTCGAAGGCGGCCAGGACGACGAGCGTGAGCAGGGCCATGGCCGCCACGTTCACCAGGTTATGCACGTTGCCGATGTGGCCCACGCTCCAGTCATAGACGGCGTTCATCACATCGGGCGAACCGGCATGAGACACATGGATCGCGGCACAGCCCGCAACGATCAGGCCCGCCAGCACCTTCAGCGCGAGCACCACGGCTCTCTGGCTACAGTGCTGCATCACATAGAGCGCAGGCAGCATGAAAGACACGCTGCGGATCAGCTCACCCGCCCCCGCGGCGACCTTCGCCGGAAAGCGTGCGGCCAGCGCATTGACGAGCACGAGGGCAAGCAGCCCCCAGAGCGCAAACCGGTAACGCGCGTAGAAATCCCGCCACACCCCGCCGCGCAATGCCCCGAGAAGCGCGATCAGCCAGGCGGCCGAGGTCCCGTAGGCACTGGGCAAGGCGATCAACAGCAAGCAGTAAAGGGTGGCGACAAGAACAATCGTGCGCTCCACCGCGCCGCGTTCGGGCGCCGCGCCAACGCACGGGGCCACCATCCACTCGCTCGTTCTCAAGTCAGACTCGCCCGATCGATCAGCAATTGCAGGTGGCGCTCCAGCGCGGCGCCGATCACATCGTCGGCATAGTGCGCGATCGCATATGCGCGCGCGCGCCGCCCCAGGGATTCGCGCAGGGCCGGATCGCGCGCGAGGCGCACCAGCGCCTCTGCCAGCGCCTGCGGGTTCTGTGGCGGCACGACCAGCGCCGTGTCCTCGTGGGTGTAACAACTCGACGGCCCTGGTACGTCCGTGCCGATCAGCGCCTTGCCCCAGGCGAAGGCCTCCAGGATCACCAGCGGCTGCACGTCCCACTCGGAGGTGAAACAGATCACGTCCGCATCGCGATAGAAGGCCTGCTTCTGCTCGGCATTGATCCAGCCCGGAAAGCGCACCCTGTCCTGCAAGCCCAGTTCCGCAACCCGCGCCTCGAGGGCGGCCCGCGTTTCGCCATCGCCCGCGATGACCGCCCGGAACGGAAGATCTTGCCGGCTCACCAGCCCGAGCGCCTCGACCAGATCAGCCACGCCCTTGTTCGGGGCCATTCTTGCCATCGCGCCAATGGTCAGGACGGAATTCCCGGGTCTTGCCAGCCGCTCGTCCGGCGGCACGCTCACCGCATTGCTGATCACATAGGCGGGCTTCGCCCCGCCGGTCGCGGCATCCACGATCTGCTTCATGTAGGGCGTGATGCAGAAGAAGGCATCTGCCTTCAGCGTGCGCTTGATGTTGTGGCTGTGGTTGAAGGCAACCACCGGCACGCTGGCGGGCGCTGCACGCTTGAGCATGTGAATGGCCCGGCCGCTGTGCGCGATAACGGCGTCGATCTTGCGCGCGCGGATCAGCTGCCGCGCCTTCCAGCTCGCGACCAGATCGTAGTGGCCGGAATTCTTCAGGGTCACCACGTCGATGCCGCTACCCGTGTAGTCCGGCAGCTTGCCGGCGTCTTCGGGGGCGATCAGCAGGGTCACCCGATGCCCGCGCTGTGCGAGCAACTCACCCGTTTTCAGGGTGGCGTTCCAGCGCCCGCCGGTCGAGTCCCCATAGACGGAGTTCAAGATGTGCATCGATCAAGGATTCCTGGTTTGCAGGGCGAGCCTCTCAGCGGCCCCAGTCTGAACGCTTCGATAGCCGCCGCACGAGGCTCTTGAGGTCACCCAGCCACGTCCGCCAGATCTCGTCGACAACGGCTGCGGGCAAGCGCGCTCGCGCCCGAAGGCGAGCCCCCAGACGCCCCTCATGGACGCTCAGCCGGTCCTCGGCATCACGAACACCGGCTTCGATCGCCTCGATCACCCGTGGCTCGGCGCCCCCGAACACACGATAGTCGACGCGCCGTTGCCGATAGACCGCCCGCTTCAGTTCGAGCGAGCGAATCCGATTCCTCGTCCGGACCGCCCGCTCCAGCGGCTTCTGCTTGCGACTCAAGCCGGTGTCGATCCTGTAGCGCACCAGAGGCGACTCGATGTAGGCGAGCTTGCCCAGCAGCCGGGCACGGAAACCAAGCACGAGGTCCTCATAGGCCTGCCCTTCGACCAGCGGCCCAAAGCGTTCGAACACCTCCATCCGGTATGCCCCGGTTGCCCCGATGTGGATACCGAACCCGCCCGCAACGGCCAGGAGATCGTCCGGCTTGCCCGCGATGGGTGGCCGCCAGACTCCCAACTCCTGCCCTTCCCGGTTCAGCTTGAGCACATCCGAATGCACCATCATCACGGCAGGATCGCGTCCGAAGGCCGCCACGATGCGCTCGACCCGCTCCGCCAACGGAACGTCATCCCCCGCCGCGAAGACGAAGATCTCGCCGCGGGCCCTCTCGAACAGCGCGTTGATGTGGCCGATAAGTCCCAGGTTATGTGGGTTCCTGTTCAGCCTGATCACGTGCGGCCCTTCATGGCCCTCGACCATCGCCGCTGCGCGCGCGAAGGTCAGGTCGGTCGAACAATCATCCGAGATCAGGATCTCGAGCGGCGCGTAGGTCTGCGCCAATGCACCCGCGACAGCCGCCTCGATCGTCTCCTGCTGGTTGTAAACCATCAGGGCGAGCGTCACTAGAGGGCGGGAAGGCAGATCCATTGCTTGGGCTGGGTTCGTTCAAGAACAGTTGCATGGCGCGCCCCACCCGGCAAGGGCAGCAGACGCTCGAGGTTTGACGGAATCAGGCGACATGACAGCGGGCCGAAGTATAGCCGCTCCCGGAGCGCGCGCCGCGCGCACCGGAATCATCGGCAGAGTTCCTCGCAGAACGTCGGGACCCGCCCGCGAGTTCTTGCGCGTGCCGGGGTTGGCGGTGGAAGAGTGGGCCATCGACGCACCCTGATGCGCAAACCGGTCTTCGCGACACTTTCCTGATCGGGAAATTTTTGGGGATACAAACTGGAGTGCGGGAAAAATTTCCCGAACAGGAAATTTTCTTGATCAGCCCTCCAGCTGGCGCGATAATTTCCCGAACAGGAAATTGAAATGCCGACCCTGATCGAAACACCAAAACATCTGGGCGACGCCGTGCGACACGCCCGCAAAGCACTGGACCTGACTCAGCCACAGCTCGCGCTCGCAGCCGGCGTCGGCGTACGGTTCATTGTTGATCTGGAAGCAGGTAAACCCACGGTCAGGCTGGCGAACGTCCTGCAGGTCCTCCAGACGCTGGGCGTAACGCTAAGCCTGTCGGGACTGGACGACAGCCAGGTGCAGTAATGCGCCGCGTGCTGGAGGTCTGGTTGCTGGGGCAGCAGGTCGGGCAGTTGGCTCAAGTCGATGGCCGGCTGAACAGCTGCCTGCCGCCCGTGCCGCCATTCACCGGGTGGCAGATCGCGTGTATTTGCTGGTGGATCGCTACGATCGTGTACGCCAACCCGGCGGCGCCTTGCAGCGGCTACATCAAGAAGACTTTTGCCAGGCACTGGGTATTGCGCCCGAGTACAAGTATCAGAACGAGCGCGGTCCAGACCTGGCCCAATGCTTTGCGCTGATACGCAGCGCCACGCGCCCCAGTGCCCCAGTGCCCCAGTGCCCCACACATTTTGCGCTTGCTGGACTACGTGATCTTCAACGCCCTGATTACGCGCGCCGCTCCAGGTGAACGACAACGCGGGCCCCAGTGCAGCACGACTGCGCGTTGGGGCTTGACTTACCTCCACATCGGCAAGCACCTCGCGTCCGCACCCCGCTTGGGCGAGGTCAGCCCAGCCAGCCGTCGTCATCAAGGACAGTGCGCACGGCGGTCAGCTTGACCACGCCTTCACCAAAGCGTCCACCCACCGGGTTGAACACGTCCAGGTAGAAATATTCGTCGGGTTCTGGCGCGGTATCGCCCATGATCTCGACCGGAATGAGCGCCTGGTTCTCGCCGGGATACAGCTTCAGCGTGCCACTGACGGCCAGGTAGTCGCTGCCGGCCAACGCGCTGCCGTCGCGGGTCGCGTAGTCGACGCTGAGGATCTGGCCGGGGTCGCTGCGCACGCCCGTGAACTGCAGCAGAAAGTAGGCATAGCTGGTGCCACTGTCGCCTTCGGCGATTTTCGTCTTCACCTCCGCCGGCTTGGTGGGCGCGTCCGGATAGTGGGCGCGCAGGCTCTGGTCGATCCATTGCTGGTAAGCGCTGACGCGCTGCCAGGCGGCCAGCTCGCCGAAGCTGCTGTTCGCGCTGCTGTCGATGTCGGGGCTGATGCTGCCCCGGCTCAGGCTGGCGGTGTAGGTGGCCACGCCGGCGATCCGGTTGTGGATGAAGGCGGGGCCGCCACTGTCGCCTGCGGCAATCAGGCCTTCGTCCAGACCGCGCCCGAGGTCGTTCTGACCAATCAGCCGACCCAGCGCATCGTTGGCCACGCTGCCGTTGTCGAAGTCGGCGATCAGTTGCGTACCGGCCTGCGGCGTCCACGCCATCTCCGTGCCAAGGGAGGTCTTCAGCGTGGCCGCATCGGCATCGAAGCGGTTGGCCGCCTTCAGCCTGAGGGCGGGGGACGTATCGCTGCCGGTGGCCCCCGTGCTGCCGGTGCCGGTCCGGCCATAGCCCGACAGCGTGAAACCCTGCCCGATCTCGTCGCGCTCGCGGTAGAGCTCGTAACGATCGGCCGTGATCGGTGCGCTGCCTGACAGCCAGACGATCGCCAGGTCGTTGTTGCTCTGGGTGTCGTAGTCCGGATGCAGGAGGATTCTGCTGGCGCCGAGCGTCTGCGTCCCGTCGCGCGTCTCGAAACTGACGCCGGCCGACCCGGCCCGCCCCTCGAACAGGTGCGCAGCTGTCAACACGGCCCGGCCATCGAACAGCAGGGTTCCGGTGCCGTAAGCGCCCGCGTAGCTCACCCGCACCACCCCGTCGTAACCCTCGCCGGGATAGGTGCGAGTGCGGGAATCACTGTACCGAGCGGTCGTCGTCACCATCGGACAAAACTCATCTGAACACAGCGGGAATTATGGCAAGGGATCAGGGCGGCTGCGGTTTTTTGTGCGCCCGGGCCACGATCGCAGGACCGCGGACAGGCTCGAGGTGGCCGTGGTCGGCTGCGCCGGGCGCCGGCGGCGCCACGCCTCGTGCTCCATGCCGCAGGCGATCCGCCCGCAGCGTGCAGCGGACCGTGTTACCCGATGAGGTCAGAAAGCAAGGTAATGTAAGGTTCAGCGGCCAGAAGTTAGGTAAGGTATCAGGGTATACGAGTGAAAATTTGTTGATGGCGGCACAAGGCACGATCGGTCAAGGCCTCAGAAACGGGCGGCCGAGGGGTGGGAGCGAAGGCAGATTATGCGATTTGCGCAAGCCTGAACGGGCCAGTCACAAAGCTTTGAGAATTTTAGTCAGCTGCAGTTGATTCCGAAAACGAGGAAACAAAAGTGAAACTTATCAAGCAAGATCTGGACTTCATCTGGGCACAACTGCGCCTGGTCAACAACACGCCGCTCAACCCGCTCGACAGCACCGGCATTCGCGACGTGCAGGGCGTGGGCAACAACGTCTTCAATCCCACCTGGGGCAGTGCGGATACCCTGTTCCCGCGCCTGACGTACAACAGCCTGCTGCAGAGCATCATTCCGGCGCGGGCTTACGATCCAGTAACCCAAACGTACGGCCCCACCACCTACACCGTTACTGACCGCTACACTACCGAGACCGGGGGATTCACGGGCACGGTCAGCTCCACGCAATATGGTCCCGCCCTGAGTCCGGTGACTTATAAGGCCGACCACGTCATTGACTACGCGACCCGTGGCACCACGATCTTCGATGCCTCGCCGCGCATCATCAGCAACCTGCTTTCCAGCCAGGACGGCTTGAGCGCCATTCAGGTGCTGGACGACCCGTCATCCACGCCTGACGGACGGCTCTCGCCGCTGACCGGCAACACGAACCCCCTGCCCTACAGCTCGTACATGACGCTGTTCGGCCAGTTCTTCGACCACGGCCTGGACTTCGTGCACAAGGGTGCGGACGGGGAAGTGTTCGTGCCGCTGCTGCCGGGTGACAGCCTGTACAAC
>QXGG01238863.1_pt1 | contig 68557 bp, 71 predicted proteins | sample 1982491 | NCBI WGS metagenome assembly QXGG01 (sample SAMN09924614, study PRJNA488089) | Wastewater metagenome, whole genome shotgun sequencing project. | isolation source: South African research farm wastewater | place: South Africa: Irene, Agricultural Research Council, Animal Production...
GCAAGACCGACGACGCGAACGACATTCCGAGTGCCGAGCTGCTGGAAGACCGCGTGCAGCAGGCGCTGGCGCTGGTGCGTGAGGTGCGCGCTCTGTGGGCCGGCTGGCTGCGCGACGTGGACACGCTGTTCCGGCAGCTGCAGGACCACACCCTGCGCGCGAGCTGGAAGACCCAGATCCGCGCCCCGCTGCAGCAGATCTTCACCGGTGCGGCCTTCGGCCCCATCCTGGAAGAGTGCAATGCGATCCACAAGCGCGTGCTCAAGGGGCGCGTCTGGGTGGCCCTTCACATGCACGCCGGCGACGGCAACGTGCACACCAACATCCCGGTCAACAGCGACGACTACGAAATGCTGCAGACCGCACACGAGGCGGTGGCCCGCATCATGGTGCTGGCGCGCAGCCTGGACGGCGTGATCTCGGGCGAGCACGGCATCGGCATCACCAAGCTCGAATTCCTGACCGACGACGAGCTGAGCCCGTTCGCCGAATACAAGGCCAAGGTCGATCCCGAGGGTCGCTTCAACAAGGGCAAGCTGCTGCGGGGCGGCGCACACCAGGCGCTGGTGGAACGCGATGCGAGCGTGCGCCAGGCCGATCTGGCCAATGCCTATACGCCCTCGTTCGGCCTGATGGGCCACGAGTCGCTGATCATGCAGCAGAGCGACATCGGCGCGATCGCCGATTCGGTCAAGGACTGCCTGCGCTGCGGCAAGTGCAAGCCGGTCTGCGCCACCCACGTGCCGCGCGCCAACCTGCTCTACAGCCCGCGCAACAAGATCCTGGCGACCTCGCTGCTGATCGAGGCTTTCCTGTATGAAGAGCAGACGCGCCGCGGCATCAGCATCAAGCACTGGGAAGAGTTCGAAGACGTGGCCGACCACTGCACGGTGTGCCACAAGTGCTACACGCCCTGTCCGGTGAAGATCGACTTCGGCGACGTGTCGATGAACATGCGCAACCTGCTGCGCAAGATGGGCCAGAAGAGCTGGAGGCCGGGCAACGCGGCGGCCATGTTCTTCCTCAACGCCACCAACCCCGAGACCATCAAGTTCATGCGCTCGGCCATGGTGGACGTGGGTTTCAAGGCCCAGCGCCTGGCCAACAACCTGCTCAAGCCCGCCGCACGGGCGCAGACCAATGCGCCGCCGGCCAGCCTGGGGCCAGCGCCGGTCAAGGAGCAGGTGATCCACTTCATCAACAAGAAGATGCCGGGTGGCCTGCCCAAGAAGACGGCGCGCGCGCTGCTGGACATCGAGGACAAGGACTACGTTCCGATCATTCGCAACCCGCAAGGCACGACCAGCGAGACCGAGGCGGTGTTTTACTTTCCGGGTTGTGGTTCGGAGCGCCTGTTCAGCCAGGTCGGTCTGGCGACCCAGGCCATGCTGTGGCATGCGGGCGTGCAGACCGTGCTGCCGCCGGGTTATCTGTGCTGCGGCTACCCGCAGCGCGGCTCGGGCCAGTACGACAAGGCCGAGAAGATGATCACCGACAACCGGGTGCTGTTCCACCGTGTGGCCAACACGCTGAATTACCTGGACATCAAGACGGTGGTGGTCTCCTGCGGCACGTGCTACGACCAGCTGCAGGGCTACAAGTTTGAGGAAATTTTCCCCGGCTGCCGCATCATCGACATCCACGAGTACCTGCTGGAGAAGGGCATTACCTTGCCGGCCGGGCAGGGGGGCTACCTGTACCACGAGCCCTGCCACAACCCGATGAAGCTCCAGGATTCCCTGAAGACCGTCAAGGCACTGGTGGGCGATGGCGTGATCAAGAGCGAGCGCTGCTGCGGTGAGAGCGGCACGCTGGGCGTGAGCCGCCCCGACATCTCGACCCAGGTGCGCTTCCGAAAAGAAGAGGAAATCCGAAAGGGTGAAGCGGCTCTGCGCGCGGCGGGTACGGTGGGCGAAAAAGCCAACGTCAAGATGCTCACGTCCTGCCCCAGCTGCCTCCAGGGGCTGTCCCGCTACACCGACGACCTGCAGAACGGCCTGCTGGAGGCCGACTACATCGTGGTCGAAATGGCGCGCCAGATCCTGGGCGAGAACTGGTTGCCCGAATACGTCGGGAAAGCGAACCAGGGCGGTATCGAGCGCGTGCTGGTCTGAACACATTGGAGGCCCCCATGGCTGGACTCAACAAGGACACCCCGACGCCGCAGGACATCACCGTGCACAGCGCCTCGCGCGTGCTGGAGGTGGCGTTTTCCGACGGTGCGCACTTCCGCATCCCGTTCGAGCTGATGCGCGTCTACTCGCCTTCGGCCGAGGTGCAGGGCCACGGGCCTGGACAGGAAACGCTGCAGACCGGCAAGCGCGATGTGACCCTGGTGGCGCTGGAGCCAGTGGGCAACTACGCGGTGCAGCCCACCTTCTCGGATGGCCATGATTCCGGCATCTACGCCTGGGATTACCTGTATTTCCTGGGATCGCAACAGGAACAACTCTGGAACGATTACCACCAGCGGCTTCAGGCCGCAGGGGTGGACCGCGATGCACCGATGCCGGAAAAGGGCGGGCACGCCTGCGGCAGCCACTGACCCCGACGGAGACCCATTCCATGGCCACGACCCATTTCGGCTTCCAGACCGTCGACGAACAGGAGAAGGCGAAACACGTGCGCAGCGTGTTTGATTCGGTCGCGCCCAAGTACGACGTGATGAACGACCTCATGTCGGCCGGCCTGCACCGCATCTGGAAGCGCTACACCATCACCGTGGCCAACCCGCAACCGGGCCAGCAGGTGCTGGACATCGCGGGCGGCACCGGCGACCTCTCGCGTGCATTTGCCCGGCGCGTGGGCCCGACCGGCCGGGTGGTGCACACCGACATCAACGAGGCCATGTTGCGCGAAGGCCGCAATCGCCTGCTTGATGAAGGCCTGGTGCTGCCAACCATGGTCTGCGACGCCGAGAAGCTGCCATTTGCCGACAACAGCTTCGATTTCGTTTCGGTCGCCTTCGGTTTGCGCAACATGACGCACAAAGACCAGGCCCTGTCGGAGATGCGCCGCGTCCTCAAGCCGGGGGGCAGATTGCTGGTGTTGGAGTTTTCCCGCGTCGCCAAGCCGTTGGAAAAGGCTTATGACTGGTATTCGTTCAACGTGTTGCCGAAGCTGGGTCAGATGGTGGCGGGCGATGCCCACAGCTACCAGTACCTGGCGGAATCGATCCGCATGCATCCCGGGCAGGAGGAACTGCGCCAGCTGATGAAGTCGGTGGGCTTTGGTCATGTGGACGTGCACAACCTCAGCGCGGGGGTGGTGGCACTCCACGTCGGTATCAAGTGTTGATGACGGGGACAAAAGGAGGACAGCGTCATGGAAGCTCGGTGGTGGTCGGATTTGCTGGGGGGGCGCCGTGCGCAGCGCAAGACGCTGCGCCGCAACGAGTCCACGACTGGAGCGCCCGGCCTGCTGGCAGGGGTGGGGCCGGACGGCGCGGTGTCGGCGCCCCGGGGATACAGCCCCAAGAACGTGGGCAACGACGCGTCGGCAAGGCCCTGGGAATCTCTGGCGGATGCCCCGCGTCCGCCCGAACCGGCTGGCCAGAATGCCGGAGGGTTTGATGCCGAAAGCTTCCTGCGGGCGTCCAAGACGAACTTCGTGAATCTCCAGGACGCCTGGGACCGCTCCGACATTGTCAGCCTGCGCGCCATGATGACCGGCGGCATGCTGGCCGAGATCCAGACCCAGCTGGCCGAGCGCGAGCGCGCCGGTGCCGCCCCGAACAAGACCGAGGTGGTCATGCTGGAAGCGCAGTTGCTCGGTCTGGAGGAGCAGGACGAAGCCTACCTGGCGAGCGTCGAGTTCTCCGGTCTGATCCGCGAGGACCCGTCGGCTGGCCCGAACCCGTTCCGGGAGATCTGGAACATCACCCGCCCCAAGTCCGGGGATGCTGGCTGGCTGGTGGCCGGGGTGCAGGCGCTGCGGTAAAAGGCGGCACGGTTATCCGTCAGAATCGGGGGATCATGAACAGTGAATTCCCCAACCATTCGACCAGTTCCCGTTCTCCTTTGGGCATGCTCCAGTCCCTGCTGGGCAGTGTCCGGCCGCCGGAATGGGTGGTGGACGAGGTCCAGAACCGGGTGGTGCTGTTCCTCAACCACGTCCTGATGCAGGAACCCCAGGCGCAGCAGCGTCTGCGCCGCCAGTTGGGCAAGCCGGTGCGCGTGGCCTGGGGCGACTTCCACCTCACGCTCGCTCCCACCGCCGCCGGCCTGCTGGAGCGTCCGGCCGGTGACCGGCAGCCCGATCTGCACGTGACCGTGACCCAGACCTCGCCCTTCGCCCTGGCCCAGCAGGTGCTGGGCGGCGAGCGGCCGAATGTCGACATCCAGGGCGATGTGCAACTGGCGGCCGAGGTGGCCTGGCTGGTGGACAACGTGCGCTGGGATGTCGAGGAAGACCTGTCCCGGGTCGTCGGTGATGCCGCCGCGCATACCCTGGTGGGCGGCGCCAAGTCGGCCGCGGCCGGTCTCAAGGCATTTGTCGGTCGCCGTTCACCGACCGAACCGGGTCACAGCGACGGACCCTCGGCATGACGCGGTTGCTCCGCGGACTGTTCATCGTCTGGGTGGTGCTGCGCCACGGGCTGGACGAGCTGGTGTTGTCCAGCTTCCAGCGGCCGGGCATCCGGCTGCTGACGCGCATCGTTTCGGTCGGTCGCAACCTGGATGCGCCACGGGGCCAGCGCCTGCGCGAGGCGCTGGAGCGCCTGGGTCCCATCTTCGTCAAATTTGGTCAGGTGCTCTCGACCCGGCGCGACCTGCTGCCGCCCGACATCGCCGACGAACTGGCCCGACTGCAGGACCGGGTGCCGCCGTTCGACAGCGCCATCGCCGTGGCCACCATCGAAAGGGCTTTTGGCAAGCCGCTGGACGAGGTGTTCGGCCATTTCGATCGCACGCCGGTGGCCAGCGCCTCGATTGCCCAGGTGCACTTCGCCACGCTTCGCGATGGGCGTCACGGCGGGCGCGAGGTGGCGGTGAAGGTGCTGCGGCCCAACATGCTGCCGGTGATCGAAAAAGACCTGAGCCTGATGCGCATGATGGCCGGCTGGGTCGAAAAGCTCTCGGCCGACGGCAAGCGGCTCAAGCCGCTGGAGGTGGTGGCGGAGTTCGACAAGTACCTGCACGACGAGCTGGACCTGCTGCGGGAAGCCGCCAACGCGGCCCAGCTGCGCCGCAACATGGCGGGCCTGGACCTGGTGCTGATTCCCGAGATGTTCTGGGACTACTGCCACACCGAGGTGATGGTGATGGAGCGCATGCACGGCGTTCCGATCAACCGGGTGGACGAGCTGCGCCAGAAGGGCGTGGACATCCCGAAACTGGCACGCGATGGCGTGACCATCTTCTTCACCCAGGTGTTTCGCGACGGCTTCTTCCACGCGGACATGCACCCGGGCAATATCCAGGTCAGCGTCGACCCGGCCACCTTTGGCCGCTACATCTCGCTGGACTTTGGCATCGTCGGCACGCTGACCGAGTTCGACAAGGAATACCTGGCGCAGAACTTCACCGCCTTCTTCCGGCGCGACTACAAGCGCGTGGCCGAGTTGCACATCGAGAGCGGCTGGGTGCCGCCTGACACCCGGGTGGATGAGCTGGAGTCGGCCATCCGTGCGGTGTGCGAACCGTACTTTGACCGGCCGCTCAAGGAAATCTCGCTGGGCATGGTGCTGATGCGCCTGTTCCAGACCTCGCGTCGCTTCCACGTCGAAATCCAGCCCCAGCTGGTGCTGCTGCAGAAGACCCTGCTCAACATCGAGGGTCTGGGCCGCGATCTGGACCCCGAACTGGACCTGTGGAACACCGCCAAGCCCTTCCTGGAGAAGTGGATGCTGGAGCAGGTGGGGCCGCAGAAGCTGCTGCAACAGCTCAAGGCCGAGGCGCCGCAGTACGCCAAGCTGCTCCCCGCCTTGCCGCGTCTGCTGCAGGACTACCTGCAGCACCGGCCGCACCAGTTGCGGGCCGAACTGGACGAACTGATGGCGGAACAGCGGCGCACCAACCGCCTGCTGCAGTACATCATCTACGGCGGCATCGGCTTCGTGCTGGGGCTGATCGTCACCCAGGTGATGCTGCGCATCCGCCTGTGGTGAGGGGCCGACCGGCGGGCCGCTCTTGAAGGTCCGGGTGGGGTGCCCCACCTATAATGACGGGTTTTGTTCAACTTCCCGGCGCCCCGCCGTTTTTGCACCGCTGCGGTGCATTTCGGGCCCTTGGGGCTGTGGTCGCCGGACCATTCCACCGTTCACGCCATGCCGATCTATGCCTACAAGTGCGAGTCCTGCGGCCATGCCAAGGACGTCCTGCAGAAAATCTCCGACGCACCGCTGACGGAATGCCCGGCCTGCGGTGCCGCCACGTTCAGCAAACAGCTGACCGCCGCCGGTTTCCAGCTCAAGGGTTCGGGCTGGTACGCGACCGACTTCAAGGGCGGCTCAGGTGGCACGGCCGCCGCGGCCACTGGCACGGCAGCCGCGTCCTCGACCGAGTCCAAGCCGGCCGAAACGGCCAGCGCCGCACCGGCCACCCCCTGTGGCGGCTCCTGCGCCTGCCACTGATCGAAACGGAAAGACCTTCCCTGTGGCCAACCTGCGCAAGTGGCTGTTCTCGGGCCTGCTGGTCCTGGTGCCCCTGATCATCACCCTCTGGGTGCTGGACTGGGTGGTGTCCACGCTCGACCAGACCTTGCGCATCCTGCCCGGCGCCTGGCAGCCGGACCAGCTGTTCGGCTTTCATGTGCCCGGCCTGGGCGTGATCTTTGCGCTGGTGGTGGTGCTTTCCATCGGCGCCCTGGCGTCCAACATCATCGGCCACCAGTTGGTGAACTGGTGGCACGCCCTGCTGCACCGCATTCCGGTGGTGCGCTCCATCTACTCGGGCGTCAAGCAGGTCTCCGACACCCTGTTCTCCGAGAAGGGCAATGCCTTCCGCAAGGCCCTGCTGGTGCAGTGGCCGCAGGAGGGCATGTGGACCATCGCGTTTCTGACGGGCACGCCCCAGGGCGAGGTGCTGCAGCAGCTGCGTACCAAGCCGGGCAGTGCCGCCGACGAAGACTTCGTCAGCGTCTACGTGCCCACCACCCCCAACCCCACGGGCGGCTACTTCGTCATGGTGCGCGCGCGCGACTGCGTGGAGCTGCAGATGTCGGTGGATGAAGCGCTGACCTACATCGTCTCCATGGGTGTGATCGTGCCCGGTGGACCCAAGAACCCCAACCTCAAGGCGACCGCTTCCGCGACCGCCTGATACCCGGGGCTGCCGCTGTGCAGCCCGCCTGCTGAAAGAAGAACCGATATGGCCATGCGTTCCCACTATTGCGGTCTGGTGACCGAAGCCCTGCTGGGGCAAACCGTGCAACTCTGCGGCTGGGTGAACCGCCGCCGCGACCATGGCGGTGTGATCTTCATCGACCTGCGCGACCGCGAAGGCTATGTGCAGGTGGTCTGCGATCCGGACCGCCCGGACATGTTCAAGACTGCCGAGGATGTGCGCAACGAGTTCTGCGTGCAGGTCACCGGCCTGGTGCGCGCGCGTCCCGCCGGCACCACCAACGACAAGCTCAAGAGCGGCCAGATCGAAGTGCTGTGCCACGAACTCAAGGTGCTCAACCCCTCGGTCACGCCGCCGTTCCAGCTGGACGACGACAACCTGAGCGAGACCACGCGCCTGACGCACCGCGTGCTGGACCTGCGCCGCCCCTACATGCAGAACAACCTGATGCTGCGCTACCGCGTGGCCATGGAAGTGCGCAAGTTCCTGGACGCCAATGGCTTCGTCGACATCGAGACCCCGATGCTGACCAAGAGCACGCCCGAGGGTGCGCGCGACTACCTCGTGCCCAGCCGCGTGCACGACGGCCACTTCTTCGCGCTGCCGCAGTCGCCCCAGCTGTTCAAGCAGCTGCTGATGGTCGCGGGCTTTGATCGTTATTACCAGATCACCAAGTGCTTCCGCGACGAGGACCTGCGCGCCGACCGCCAGCCCGAGTTCACCCAGATCGATATCGAGACCTCGTTCCTGACCGAGCAGGACATCCGCGACATGTTCCAGGGCATGATCAAGACGGTGTTCCAGAACGTGCTGAACGTGGACCTGGGCGAGTTCCCGGTCATGGCCTACGGCGAAGCCATGCACCGCTACGGTTCCGACAAGCCCGACCTGCGCGTGAAGATGGAGTTCACCGAGCTCACCGACGTGATGGCCGACGTGGACTTCAAGGTCTTCAGCGCGCCCGCCACCATGAAGAACGGCCGCGTGGTCGCCCTGTGCGTGCGCGGCGGCGCCGAGATGAGCCGCAGCGAGATCGACGCCTACACCGAGTTCGTCAAGATCTACGGCGCCAAGGGCCTGGCCTGGATCAAGGTCAACGAAGTGGCCAAGGGCAAGGACGGCCTGCAGTCGCCCATCGTCAAGAACCTGCACGACAAGGCGATTGCCGAGATCCTCTCGCGCACCGGTGCGCAGGACGGCGACATCATCTTCTTCGGCGCTGACAAGGCCAAGATCGTCAACGACGCCATCGGCGCGCTGCGCCTGAAGATCGGCCACAGCGAACTGGGCAAGAAGAACGGCCTGTTCGAGGACCGCTGGGCGCCGATGTGGGTGGTGGACTTCCCGATGTTCGAACACGATGAGGAAGAAGACCGCTGGACAGCCGTGCACCACCCCTTCACGGCACCCAAAGACGGCCACGAGGACTGGATGGTCACCGCGCCCGAGAAGTGCATCGCCAAGGGCTACGACATGGTGCTCAACGGCTGGGAAATCGGTGGCGGCTCGGTCCGCATCCACCGTGCCGATGTGCAGCAGAAGGTGTTCGACGCGCTGAAGATCACGCCTGAGGAAGCCCAGCTCAAGTTCGGCTTCCTGCTGGACGCGCTGCAGTACGGTGCCCCCCCGCACGGCGGCCTGGCTTTCGGCCTGGACCGCATCGTCACGCTGATGACCGGCGCCGAGTCGATCCGCGACGTGATCGCCTTCCCCAAGACCCAGCGCGCCCAGTGCCTGTTGACCCAGGCGCCCAGCCCGGTGGACGAGAAGCAGCTGCGCGAGCTGCACATCCGGCTGCGCAACCCGGACGCGGTCAAGCCGGCCTGAACAGGGCTTCGGCTAGGATGAAAGGGCGCCTGCGGGCGCCTTTTTTTGTGCCGCCTACCGAACCACCGTGCCGTCCTCTCCCCCCTACAAAATCCCCGAGTCGGTGCTGGTGGTGATCCACACCCCGGCGCTGGAGGTGTTGCTGATCGAGCGGGCCGAGTCGCCGGGTTTCTGGCAATCGGTGACCGGCTCCAAGGAGGCGTGGGACGAGCCGTTTGACGTCACGGCCGCGCGCGAGGTGGCCGAAGAAACCGGGCTGGATGTGTCCGCGCCAGGTCACCGGCTCATCGACTGGGGCCTGCAGAACATCTACGAGATCTATCCGCAGTGGCGCTACCGGTATGCGCCCGGGGTGGTCCTGAACACCGAGCGGGTGTTCGGCCTGTGCGTGCCCGAGGCTCGGCCGGTGGTGCTCAACCCACGGGAGCACCGGGCGCAGGTGTGGCTGCCCCGGCTGGAGGCGGCGGACCGGTGCTTTTCATTCTCCAACGCGGAGGCCATCTTGCAGCTGCCACGCATCTTTCAAGCAGAAAGATAGGCTTTCTGCAACCTTCGGCTAGGCCTGATCTAGTGTTGTTTTGCCAAATCTTCGGGACGGCCGTCACAGCGCCCCCGCTGAACCTGCTGCGGCTGGAGGAAGACCTTTCGGCGGCGCCCGGCGTCTGGGTCAAGCCGCGCGAGCCGGTGGCGCAGCTGGGTGGTGGATGCCTGCATCGAAGAGGCGCAGGCGGGGCCACGTGGTGCGCGGCGCGCTGTTCCGGGTGCGCATCGAGGGCGAGGCCGAGTCGCTGGCCGTGGGGGTGTTCCGCAAGGTGGCATCTGTGCTGGTGCGGGAAGGCGGCTTCTAAGCCCCCAAGCTCCGCTGCTTGCGCGGGTTGCTGGCGTGCGATCATTCGTATATGAGCATCCTGCGAGTCGCGACCTACAACATCCACAAGGGCGTTCAGGGCCTGGGGCCAGTGCGCCGGCTGGAAATCCACAACCTGGCGCATGCGGTGGAGCAGTTCGACGCCGACATCGTCTGCCTGCAGGAGGTGCGGCGCCACCACCGCAAGCTGGAAAAGCACTTCACCCGCTGGCCCGACCTGGAGCAGGCCGACTACCTCTCGCCCGAGGGTTATGAGTCGGTCTACCGCACCAATGCCGTGACGCGCCACGGCGAACACGGCAACGCGCTGCTGTCGCGCTGGCCGGTGCTGGACACCCGCCATTCGGATGTGTCCGACCACCGCTTCGAGCAGCGCGGCCTGCTGCACGTGCACCTGCTGATCGACGGGCGCGAGGTGCATGTGGTGGTGGTTCACTTCGGCCTCATCCACGCCAGCCGCGAGCGCCAGGTCCAGCGACTGGGGCGCTACGTGGCCAATGAGGTGCCGGCCGACGCGCCGCTCATCGTGGCTGGCGACTTCAACGACTGGGGCGCCCAGCTGCTCAAGCCGATGGCGGCGCTGGACCTGCGCACCTTCGACGGCATCCGGCTGCCGACCTACCCGGCGCGCCTGCCCATGCTGCACCTGGACCGCATCTACATGCGCGGGCTCAGGCCGGTGAGCGCGCATGTGCCGCACGGCCGGGCCTGGACGCGCATGTCCGACCACCTGCCGCTGATCGCCGAGCTGGAACTGTGAAAGCCGACGGACCTGTCGACCCCCCTTTGGCCGACGACAGGCCCTTGGCGCCGCCCAGACCTGGCCACCAGCTGCTGCTGCTCGAAGGTGGCGACGCGCTGTTCCCCGCGCTGGTCGAGGCGATGGACGCGGCCCGGCGCGTGGTGCACCTGGAAACCTACATCTTCGAATTCGCCGGCTCCGCGCTCAGCGTGGCCGAGGCCATGGAGCGCGCCGCCCGCCGTGGCGTGCTGGTGCGCCTGGTGGTCGATGGCGTGGGCACGCCCAAGGTGCCAGAGGAGTGGCAGCGCCGCTTTGCCGCGGCCGGCGTGCGCTGGCGGGTGTATGCGCCGCTGGGCGGGCTGGGTCTGCTGATTCCCAGCAGCTGGCGGCGCCTGCACCGCAAGCTGTGTGTGGTCGACGGGCTGGTCGGATTCTGTGGCGGCATCAACATCATCGACGACCGCGACGACGTGTCGCTGGGCCGGCTGGAGGTGCCGCGGCTCGATTTCGCGCTGCGCGTGGCCGGGCCGCTGGTGGAGGACATGGTGGACACCATGGAGACGCTGTGGTGGCGGCTGCAGGCCGTGCGCAAGGCGCGCGAGCGCGAGTTCCGGGCCGCCTGGGAGGCGTTCAAGGAAGCCCAGCCGGTGGGCGACTTCACGCGCTTGCTGCGCAAGGTCGAGCTCTACACCGGCTTCGGGTCGCGGGTCAACACCGACGCCGAAAGCGGAAGTTCGGTGCTGGTCAGCGACGGTCCGATGGGTGTCAACGACGCGCGGGCCACCCTGCTGCTGCGCGACAACGTGGGCCACCGGCACGACATCGAAAGGGCCTACCTCAAGGCCCTGGGCACGGCCCGGCACGACATCGTGATCGCCAATGCCTATTTCATCCCCGGGCGCAAGCTGCGCAAGGCCCTGACCATGGCGGCGGCCCGCGGGGTGCGGGTGCGGCTGATGATGCAGGGCCGCTACGAGAACTTCTTCCAGTACCGCGCGGCCCGCCCGGTCTACCAGCGGCTGGTGGACGCCGGCATCGACATCCGCGAATACGCGCCCAGCGCCCTGCACGCCAAGGTGGCGGTGGTGGACCGCGCCTGGGCCACGGTCGGCTCGACCAATCTGGACCCGCTGTCCCTGCTGCTGGCGCGCGAGGCCAACGTCATGACCACCGACCGGCGGTTCGCCGAACTGCTGCACCAGCGACTGGACATGCTGCTGGAACACGCCGGACAGAAACTGGACGCCCGGGCCCTGGACAGCCGCCCCTGGCACCAGCGCCTGCTGGACCGGATCGCCTTCATGGCCATGCGGACCCTGCTGTTCCTGACCGGCCACCGGTACTGAAACCCCTGGGGGCCGTGGGCCGGGGGTGCGGTGTTAGCATGGCCCGATGCTGATGAAATCCGGAACACCCATGAGCAATTCAGAACAGCTGGACGACGGTGAAGGCACCCCCGTCTCGGTCAAGATCCGCGAGCGCCTGAAGGCCGCGCGCCACCGCTTCCACTCCAACGACAACATCGCCGAATTCATCGAACCCGGCGAGCTGGAGAAGCTGCTGGACGAGGTGACGGTCAAGATGCAGGGTGTGCTCGACGCCATGGTGATCGACACCGAGAACGACCACAACACCGGCGACACCGCGCGCCGCGTGGCCAAGATGTACCTCAAGGAGGTGTTCAACGGCCGCTACGTCAAGGGTCCGAGCGTGACCGAGTTCCCCAACGCCGAGCACCTCAACGAGCTGATGATCGTCGGCCCGATCACGGTGCGCAGCGCCTGCAGCCACCACTTCTGCCCGGTCATCGGCAAGATCTGGATCGGCGTGATGCCCAACGAACACACCAACGTGATCGGCCTGTCCAAGTACGCGCGGCTGGCCGAATGGATCATGGGCCGCCCGCAGATCCAGGAAGAGGCCGTGGTGCAGCTGGCCGACCTGATCCAGGAGAAGACCCAGCCCGACGGCCTGGCCATCGTCATGGAGGCCAGCCACTACTGCATGGCCTGGCGCGGCGTGAAGGACATGGACAGCAAGATGATCAACTCGGTCATGCGCGGCGTGTTCCTCAAGGACCCCAACCTGCGCCGCGAATTCCTCTCCCTCATTCCCCGCAAATCCTGAGGAAACCACCATGCTGGTACGCCTGCTCTACGTCAGCCGTGCGATCGACAAGGACTGCGCCAAGTCCATGGAGTCGATCCTCGAAACCTCCCGCGCCCACAACCTCCACCACGGCATCACCGGCGTGCTGTGTTACGGCGGCGGCATCTTCCTGCAAGCCATCGAGGGCGGGCGCGACGCGGTCAACACGCTCTACAACCACATCGTGCTCGACAAGCGCCACACCGACGTGGCGCTGCTGCACTACGAGGAAATCAGCGAGCGCCGCTTCGGCGGCTGGACCATGGGCACGGTCAACCTGGCCAAGCTCAACACCTCCATCGTTCTCAAATACTCCGAGCGTCCCGAGTTCGACCCGTACCAGGTCTCGGGCAAGGTCTCGCTGGCCCTGCTCGAAGAGCTGATGGCGACTGCCAGCATCATTGGTCGGGCCTGACCCCTTCCCTCTGAGGCCGCAGTGCCCCGCTGACGGGCCTGCGGTCTTTCTTTTGGTTTCGAGTGACCCCCACCGCCTTCGCGCTCATCGTGCTCGCCGGCCTGATCCACGCCGGCTGGAACATCGTGGCCAAGAAGGCCGCGGGCGATGCGCGCTTCGCCTTCTTCACCGCCTTCATCATGATGCTGCTCTGGGCACCGCTGGGCTGGTGGCTGGGGCGCGACGTGGTGCCGACCTGGGGCCGCACCGAGTGGGCGCTGGTGGTGGCCAGCGGCGTGTTGCATGTCTTCTATTACGTGATCCTGTTGCGCGGCTACCGCAAGGCCGACCTTACGGTGGTCTACCCGCTGGCGCGCGGCAGCGGCCCGCTGCTGTCGTCGCTGGTCGCCATCGTGTTCCTGGGCGAGCGCATCTCGGCCCTGGGCGCGGCGGGCATCGCGGGCGTGGTGCTGGGCGTGTTCCTGATCGCGGGCGGTCCGGGCCTGTGGCGCGCGGCGCACGACCCGGTGGCGCGCAAGCGGGTGCGCAAGGGCATGTTCTACGGCGTGCTCACCGGCGCCTTCATCGCGTCCTACACCCTGGTCGACGGCTATGCGGTGCGCTGGCTGCTGATGTCGCCCATCCTGGTGGACTACATGGGCAACTTCGTCCGCGTGGCCTTGCTGGCGCCGGCCGTGCTGCGCGACCGCGCCACCGCCTGGGTGCTGTGGCAGAAGCAGTGGCGCTACGCCCTGGCCGTCGCGGCGGTCAGCCCCATCGCCTACGTGCTGGTGCTCTACGCGATGCAGCAGGCGCCGCTCTCGCACGTGGCCCCCGCACGCGAGGTGTCGATGCTGTTCGCGGCGCTGATCGGCGGCCAGCTGCTGGGTGAGGGTGAACGCGGTCTGCGCATCCTGGGGGCCTGCTGCATCGCGGCGGGCGTGGCGGCGCTGGGACTCGGGTGACGGCGATGGACAGGCACCCCGTCACCCTGCTGGGCTGCGACTTCACCAGCGCGCCCTCGAAGCGCAAGCCGGTCACACTGGCCGTGGGCCGCAGCGACCGCGGGCGCGTGCTGCTGGAGCGCATCGAGACCTTCGAGACCCTGGACGCCTGGCAGGCCCGGCTGGCCGAGTCGCCCGGCGGCGGCTGGGTCGGCGGTTTCGACCTGCCGTTCGGCCTGCCGCGCGAGCTGGTCGAAACCCTGGGCTGGCCCACCGCCTGGTGCGACTGCATGGCGCACTATGCGGCGCTCTCGCGCGAACAGATCCGCGATACCTTCGCGGCCTTCTGCGATGCGCGCCCCGCCGGTGGCAAGTTCGCCCACCGCGCCACCGACGGCCCGGCCGGGTCGAGCCCGAGCATGAAGTGGGTCAACCCGCCGGTGGCCTTCATGCTGCACGCGGGCGTGCCGCGCCTGATCGCCGCCGGTGCGAGCCTGCCCGGCCTGCACGAGGGTGACCCGCGGCGCGTGGCGCTGGAGGCCTACCCCGGCCTGCTGGCGCGCAGTGTGCTCGGCAGCACCTCGTACAAGAGCGACGACCGGGCGAAGCAGACGCCCGAGCGACTGATCGCGCGCAAGACCCTGATCCACGCGCTGGAGCTGGGCGACGCGCCGCTGCTGCGCGGCACCGGCCTGCGCCTCAAGCTCAGCCACGCCCAGCGCGACGCCCTGGCCGACGACGCCAGCGGCGACACCCTCGACGCGGTGCTCTGCCTGCTGCAGGCGGCCTGGGCGCTGCAGCAGCACACCTCGGGTCACCCCTGTTACGGTCTGCCACCGTTCGACCCGCTCGAAGGCTGGATCACCGGGGCCTGACATCCCGGACAATACCGGCATCCATGAGCACCACCACCCCCGCCACCTTTCCCACCGACCTGCCTGCCGGTCTGCGCTTTGCCTTCGTCGAGGCCGTCTGGCACGCCGACATCGTCCAGCAGGCGCGCGACGCCTTCCTCGCCCGCATGGCCGAAGCCGGCATCGGCCCGGAGCGCATCGACCTGTTCGATGTGCCCGGTGCGTTCGAGATTCCGCTGCACGCCCAGCGCCTGGCCCGTTCGGGCCGCTACGCCGCCGTGGTCGGCAGCGCGCTGGTGGTGGACGACGGCATCTACCGTTTCGACGCGCTGATGCAGACCGTGGTCCAGGCCATGATGAACGTGCAGCTGGACACCGGTGTGCCGACCATCCTGGCCGTACACACGCCGCACCACTTCCGCGAACACGCCGAGCATCGCAAGTACTTCCTGCGCCACTTTGCGGTCAAGGGCACCGAGGCGGCCGACGCCTGCCTGCAGACCGTGGCCGGTTTGCGGCGGCTCGACGGCTTGCTGGCGTCCTGAGGGGGCGTGCGATGAGATCCACACGCTGGGCCGCGCTGGCCCTGGGCCTGGTGAGCAGCGGTGCTTTTGCCGCCGACATCTGCGAACCGCTGCGCGAGCACATCGAGTTCCAGATCGCCAGCACCGGTGCCACCGGCTTTGCGGTGATCGTGGTGGACGCGGACGCCGAGGTGGCGGGCAAGGTGGTCGGCACCTGCGCCCGCGGCGCGCGCAAGCTGGTCTACGTGCGAGCCAGCACGCCACCGGCAGCGGGACGCCCGGCCCGGCCGGCCGCCACCGTGGCCTCGCGCACTGAGGACGAGGACATCATCACCGAGTGCCGCGACGGCACCGTGGTGCGCGGCAACGCCAGCTGCAAGCCCTGAGCGGCGCCCACCGCGCGCTCAGCCCAGTTCCTTGAAGGATTGCAGCGCCGACAGCGGCGTGAACGAGCCCGTGCGCTTGTCCTTCATCGCGGCGATCGACTCGCGCACGTGTGCGTTGCTCCAGATCGCACCCTGCAGCCAGCCCATCTGGCGCAGGCTGTCCTCCACGCTGTGGTCGCGCGCGTAGGTCACGGCCTGCTTGGTGCCCCAGATGGCGATGGGCGGCTTGCTGGCAATTTCTTTCGCGCACTGCAGCGCGGCGGCCAGCAGGGCCTCGGGCGTGTCGAACACCTCGTTGATCAGGCCGTAGGCCAGCGCCTTGGCGGCCGGCAGGCGGCGGCCGGTGTAGGCGAGCTCCTTGACCACGGCGAAGGGCACCAGCTTCGGCAGCCGCTGCAGCGTGCCGACGTCGGCCACCATGCCGATGTTGATTTCCTGGATGCAGAAGAAGGCATCCTGCGTGGCGTAGCGGATGCAGCCGGTGGTGACCATGTCCACCGCGCCGCCGATGCAGCCGCCCTGGATGGCGAAGATCACCGGGCAGCGCAGCGCTTCGATCTTCGTGAACGTGGCCTGCATGTCGGTCAGCAGGTCGAAGATGGCGGCGCGGCCTTCCGGGCTCTGGTCGTCCATCTGGATCGCGCCGGCAAAGGTCTCCAGCGCCATGCCGGCACTGAAATGTTTGCCGGTGGAGCTGATGACCAGCGCGCGCGCCGTGCCCTCTCGGTGCAGCTGCGTGACGATCTCGTCCAGCTCGCGCCAGAAGGTCGGGTGCATGGTGTTCATCGCCTCGGGGCGGCTGAGCACCAGGTGGGCAATGTGCCCGTCAATCCAGTTCAGGGAAAAGCAGGTCGGTGCGCTCATGGTCGGCTTTCGGGTGTCGGGGGGGAGGGGTCGCGCCACTGTAGTGCGCCGCCTCGGCACCTTCTGTCCCGGGTTTGACCAGCTTGCCCACGCGCACGCCCAGCAGGCGGAAGCGCCGGGACAGGTCCACCCGCTTGAGGCACAGGCCCGCGTGCCGGCGGATGACGGCCGCATCGGCGGTGGCCACGGCTATGGTGGTGTCGCGCGTGACCTTCTCGAAGTTGTCGAAGGTGATCTTGATGCCGATGGTGCGGCCGGTGTAGCCCTTGCGCTGCAGGTCTGCGGCCACCTGCTCGCACAGCTGTGTGAGGATGGCGCCGGCCTCGGCCCGGTCGCGCACCGCGTGCAGGTCGCGGTCGAAGGTGGTCTCGCGGCTCATGCTGACCGGCTCGCTCTCGGTCTCCACCGGCCGGTCGTCCCGGCCCCAGGCGGACTCGTGCAGCCAGGCGCCATAGCTCTTGCCGAAGGTTTCGACCAGCCAGTGTTTCTCGCGCGCCGCCAGCTCGCCGATGGTGTGGATGCCGTGGCTCTGCAGCTTGGCGTCGGCCTTCGGACCGATGCCGTTGATCTTGCGGCAGGGCAGGGGCCAGATCAGGGATTGCAGGTCCTCCGGCTGCACGATGCTGATGCCGTTGGGTTTGTTGAATTCGCTCGCCATCTTGGCCAGCAGCTTGTTGGGCGCTACGCCGATGGAGCAGGTCAGGCCCGTGGCCTGGAAGATGGATTTCTGGATCAGCCGCGCCAGCACGCGCCCGCCCTCGCGCTGGCCGCCGGGCACGTCGGTGAAGTCGATGTAGACCTCGTCCACGCCGCGGTCCTGCATCACGGGCGCGATCTCCAGGATGGTCTGCTTGAACAGGCGCGAGAGGCGCTTGACCTCCTCGAAGTCCACCGGCAGCAGGATGGCGTCGGGGCAGAGCTTGGCGGCCTTCATCAGCCCCATGGCCGAGCCGACGCCGAACTGGCGCGCCGCGTAGGTGGCGGTTGTGGCCACGCCACGGCCCACGTAGTCCTTCAGGCGCGGGAAGAAGTCCACCGGGATGCGGTCCAGCGTGGCCGGGCCCCACTCGCGTTCGGGCCAGGCCTGGCGCAGGCGTTCGAACATTTCGGCTTCGCGCCGGCGCCCGCCGCCGATGACCATGGGCAGGCCCTTGAGCTGCGGGTAGCGCAGCAGCTCGACCGACGCGTAGAACGCGTCCATGTCGAGGTGGGCGATGCGGCGGGGTCGGGGCGCGGACTCGGTCACGGTGCCGCGAGCATAGCGCCGCAGCGCCCGGCCGAGCCCGCCCCGGAGCGGCCCTTATATGGCCTTGTGCACCAGGGCGCCCTTGAACAGCCAGGGCAGGCGCGGGCCCTGGGCTTCCGGCACACCGCCCTTGTCTTCGACGCTGATCGCCAGCTCGGCCACGCCCGCCAGCGCCGCCTCCTGCGCCGGCAGCTGTAGGGTCTTGAACTTGCTCTCGATCACGCCCAGCGAGCGCGGCGCCTGGCCGTCCTTCACCGCCCACAGCTGCATGCTGTCTTCGCGGCCTTCCTTGACCTCGTTCAGGCGCTGCAGCTGCAGCACACCGGCCTGCGGGTCCATGGTCACCAGCATGGCCGCAGTCCCCTGGTCGTCCAGCAGCACCGCGATGTGGCGGATCTGCGGCACATTGGCCACCTTGGCCTGCAGGTGGCCGATCTGCGCCTTGAGCTGCTCGTAGAGGCTGGCACTGGCGGCCCAGCCCAGCATCAGCGCCAGCAGCAGGACGATGGCCAGTGCGCGCCACCACGGCGAGACGCGGCGGCTGGCGGGGGTGCGGGGGGTGTCGGTCGGGACGGTGTGCGGATCGTTCATGCCGGAAGTATGCCCGCGAGGAGCGGGGGGCCGGGGCGCTGTCTGACACCAGCGGCGGTACACTGCGCCGCATACTGAACGCCGTCCACCGCCTGCGGCGCCGGCATCCGATGCCACAGAAGCGGAGGTCCTTTTTCACTCACGGCCAGACATGCAAGTTCTAGAAATGGCGATCTGGTCTGCCATGGCGGGTGTCCTGGTGACCCTGACCGTGGCGGCGACGTTCGACGTGGCCACCCGCCCCAGCCTGTCGTCGGCCCGCTCGTGGCTGAGCCTGGTGCTCACCGGTGGCGCCTGCATCCTGATGTCGGGCCTGCCGGAGGCGCTGTGGCCCTCCTGGAACGAGATCAACTGGCTGCCGCTGAAGGCCACGATCGGCCCCCTGTGCGGCGCGCTGGCGATGACCTACCTCGGGCTGTGGTCGGGCCTGCGCAGCGAAGACCTGCTGGTGCGGCGCGTGATGGGACCGGGTGCGTCGTTTCTGGTGGGCGGCACCTTCCTACTGCTGGGCCTGGTGGTCGCCGGCCTGCCGGCCGACACCGTGCTCCTGCTGACCGGCGCGGTCAACAGCCTGGCGGTGCTGATGGGCGTTCTGATCGCCGTGCGCAGCGTGACACTGGGCGACCAGCTCTCGCGCTGGATGGTGCTGGCCTGTCTCTGCCTGGCCCAGATGACCGCCGGGCTGTACGCCAAGGGCCTGGGCATGGACATGGGCAACGCCTACTGGACGCTCACCGCCTGTGCCACCGTCGGTTACTTCACCACCGTGGTCGTGCTGGTGCGCCAGCGCAGCCGCCACTTCCGGCACCTGCGGCGCCAGGCTGCGGGCCAGGTGCCGGCGATGGCCTCGGCCAGCCTCCCCGTCGGCGCCCATCTGGTGGCACGGGTGGAGGATGCGCTCTGGCGCAGCCAGCGCATGGGCCGCCCCTGCCTCGTGGCCGCGGTGTCGGTGTCCAACCTGTACGCCTACCGCGAGTCGCCGGTCATGAACCCGGAAGGGGACATCCTCGTGGCGCTGTCGGCGCGCATCCGGCAACTGGTGGGGTTCCGCAACGTCGTGGGCCTGTACCACCAGCGCTGCTTCGTGCTGGCCCTCTCGGCCGTTCAGGACCCGACGCGCGCCGAGCTGGTGACCGAGCGGGTGCTGCGCGAACTGCGCATGTCGGTCAGCGTCGGTCCCGATCCGCTCTCGCTGCCGTTCCAGCCGGAAGTGGCCATCGGTGTGGTCGACGTGCCGGCCGGCACCGACGAATCCGCCGCAGTCCGCATCATCAACCTGGCCGAACAACTGGCCCTGCATGCACACGACGAGCCCGAGCGGGTGCTGCGGCGCACCTGGGTGCTGCGGCCGCAGGCTCCGGTGGCGCTGTCGCCCTGGCTGGCCGAGACCCAGCCGGCCAGTCTCTGAACCCGGCTGGCGCCCCTCGCCGTGGCTTCAAAACCCCTGCAGGCATGACATCCTGCACAGCCTGTGCATGCTCGTCCGGTCGTTGCAGGGGGACAATTTCGCATGAGTTCCGTACTGCAGGACCCCGACAACACCAACTGGCCGGACAGCGGCAGCGAACTGTCGCGCCAGGAGCTCGGCCGCCTGATCTACGCCAGCATCTGCCAGGTCGATGGGCCCGTGCTCGACGAGATGCGCCGCATCCGCGACCACGCGGTGGTCAACAACCAGGCCCACAACCTCCGTGTCGCGCTGATGCACCGCTGCGGCTGGTTCGTCGAGTGGATCGAGGGGCCGCCCGACGGCATCAGGGCACTGCTGGAGCGGGTCGCGCTTGATCCGCGCCATCGCAGCCTGCGGGTGGTGCACGAGAGCGTGGGCAAGCCGCGCCTGTTCAAGCCCTGGATCGGCTCCATCGCCCAAACCACCGAGACCACCGGCGAGTTCGCGCGCCGCGTGATGGCGTTGCAGGAGCGCCACCAGAAGGGCAGGGGCTACGAGCCGGCCAGCGTCTGGCGCAGCCTGTGTTCACCGCTGCCGGGACACGTCGAGGTGGCCGCTGCGAACGACGGCAGCTACCAGCGGGTGATGATGATGTCGGCCGCCCGCACCGATGCCTTCGATCTGCTGCGCTGGCTGTCCGCCCACGAACAGCGGGCCGTGGTGCACCGGCGCTTTGCTGGTGCGGCGCGCGATGCGCTGGACGTGGAAAGCGACTACCTCGACCTGCCGCAGCAGGCCGCGGCCGGCCGGCGGCTGATCGTCAATGCCCGCAAGGGCCTGGCGATGGGCATGACCCACGCCTTTCTGCCCGACTACGCAGCGGTGGTGATCCTGCTGGATGCCGACGCCGAACGCAACGAACACCTGCTGGACCGGCTGCTGACGGCCTGCCAGCACGTGCACCACCAGCCGGCCATCGTCGGCCTGGGAGCCGACAGCTGGTTCAGCGACTCGCTGCGCAGCGCGACCGAGGCCCGTGGCCTGCGCTGGCACGAGGCCCGCGCGGTCGGACCGTCGTCCGACATGGCCACGCTGTGGTGGGCCCTCAAACGAATCCTCGACGCGCTGAGCTGATTCAGGCGGTCGGGTAGGTGCCCGGCAGCAGGATGCCGGTGTCCACGTTCTGGATGTTGGTGTGGCCGCAGAAGGCCATGGTGATGTCCAGTTCCTTGTGGATGATCTGCAGCGCCTTGAACACGCCTTCTTCGCCCATCGCGCCCAGGCCGTAGACCATGGCGCGGCCGATCATGGTGCCGCGCGCGCCCAGGGCCCAGGCCTTGAGCACGTCCTGCCCGCTGCGGATGCCGCCGTCCATCCAGACCTCGATCTGCTCCCCCACCGCGGCCACGATGGCCGGCAGGGCCTCGATGCTGCTGGGCGCGCCGTCGAGCTGGCGGCCGCCGTGGTTGCTCACCACGATGGCGTCGGCGCCGCTGGCCACGGCCAATTTCGCGTCCTCCACGTCCATGATGCCCTTGAGGATCAGCTTGCCGCCCCACTGCGCCTTGACCCAGGCCACGTCTTCCCACGACAGCGTGGGGTCGAACTGCTCGTTGGTCCAGGAGGCCAGCGACTTCATGTTGGTCACCGCCTTCACGTGGCCCACCAGGTTGCCGAAGCTGTGGCGCTTGGTGCCCGCCATGCCCAGGCACCAGCGCGGCTTGGTCATGAGGTTGATGATGTTGGCGATGGTGGGGCTGGGCGGCGCGGTCAGGCCGTTCTTCAGGTCCTTGTGGCGCTGGCCGATCACCTGCAGGTCCAGCGTCAGCACCAGCGCGCTGCAGCGGGCCGCGCGGGCGCGCTCGATCATGCGGGCCATGGCCTCGCGGTCACGCATCATGTAGAGCTGGAACCAGAACGGCGCCGTGGTGTTCTGCGCGATGTCCTCGATCGAGCAGATGCTCATGGTCGAGAGCGTGAACGGGATGCCGAAGCGCTCGGCCGCCTTGGCCGCCTTGATCTCGCCGTCGGCGCTCTGCATGCCGGTCAGCCCCACGGGCGCGATGCACACCGGCATCTTCACGTCCTGCCCCACCATCTTGGTGGCGGTGGTGCGGTTTTCCATGTTCACCGCCACGCGCTGGCGCAGCTTGATCTTCTGGAAGTCCTCGCTGTTGGCGCGGTAGGTGCCCTCGGTCCACGAGCCGGAATCGGCGTAGTCGTAGAACATGCGCGGCACGCGCTTCTCGGCCAGGACGCGCAGGTCTTCGATGTTGGTGATCACGGGCATGGGTTGTCTCCGGGGTGGGCTTGAATGCACCGGATCGTAGCGGGGGCGGTGGCGCGCGCCCATTGAAAACCGCTTTTCGGTTTTGAAATTTGCTGCGGGGGAGGCCGGCTCAGGCCGGCGCCGGCCGGGACGGCAGCGTGGCGACGATGGTGGTGCCGGCACCCGGCGCGCTGTCCACCCGCAGCGTGCCGCCGTGCGACTCCACCCGCACGCGCATGCCCAGCAGACCGTGGCGACCGTGCGGCACGCGCTGCGGGTCGAAGCCCTTGCCGTTGTCGTGAACGCTCAGGCGCACCGTGGGCCCCTCGGCCTGCAGGCGCACCCGGGCCTCGGTGCAACCGGCGTACTTGCCGATGTTGGTCAGCGACTCCTGTGCGATGCGGTAGAGCGCGAGCTGCGCCGGCTTGTCCAGGGCCACATCCTGCAGTTCGGCGTGCACCGGCCTGTCCAGCCGCTCGGCCATCTCGCGGCACAGGATCTCCAGCGCCTGCACCAGGCCCAGCTGCGACAGCGCGGACGGGTGCAGGTCTTCGATGATGCGGCGCTTGAGGGCGATGCCCTCGCCCAGGCGGGCCTCGATCGCCAGGATGCGCTCGACCGCCTTTGCGGGCAGGTCGGGCTGGCGGCGCAGCCGGGCGAAGTCCAGCTTCATCGACGTCAGCAGCCCGCCCATCTCGTCGTGCAGTTCGCGGGCGATGTGGGCGCGCTCGTCCTCCCGGGCGTTGACCAGGTGGTTGGCCATTTCGGTCAGCTCGGCGGTGCGTTCCTTCACCCGGGCCGCCAGGCGCTGTCCTTCCTCGAGCATCTGCTGGTCGCCCCGGTGCAACTGGCGCTGGAACAGGAACAGGCCGAGCATGGTGGCCAGCGCCAGCAGGTGCACGGCCATGCGGTTGATCATCAGCGCGTCGTAGAGGTTGACCCGCGACTTCTGCTGCACCGAGGCCGTCTGTTCCAGCACCTCGGCAAAGGCCTGGCGCAGGGCGTTGCGGCGCTCCAGGCTGGCGCTGCTGGCGGCGGCGGCGATCGCCGGGGCGCGCTCGCCGCGCGCCACCATGGCGATCCAGGACTCGGTGGTGCGGATGTGTTCGTCGATCAGGCGCTCGATCGGTTCCACCGACACCGTCTCCTCCGGAACTTCCCGGGTGAGCAGGGCGAAGGCGCTGTCCTTGACGGCTTGCAGCTCCTCCACCGCGGCGCGGTAGCGGATGGCCTCCTCGGGGCTGGCGGTGAGGATGTAGGAGCGGGCGTACAGGCCCACTTCGGTGAGCCGCTGCAGCGTCTCGGCCGATTTCACGCGGGCGTCGGTGAGTGCGATGTCGTTGTCCAGCGTGGCCCCGGAGTGCTGGTAGGCGCTCTCGTTGACCACCATGCCCACCACCCCCAGGGCGATCACGATGGGCATGGTGTAGCGGCCGCGGGCTGCCAGTTCAAAGCGATGGCGGAACCGCTGGACGCGTTCGGCGTCGGGCGTGAGGCTGGGCGGCGGAGGCATGCGGCAGTCTCAGGCCTCGGCCAGCTTGTCGCAATAGTCGATCAGGGCGTCGAGGTCGCGGGACTTGTCGAACACCTCGGCCGCCCCCAGCGCCAGGCAGCGCCGCCGCACCTCCGGGGTCGCGAAGTTGGAGAGCACCACGCGCTGGGCGCGCATCTGCATGCCCTGCGCCGCTTCCAGCACGCCCAGGCCGCTGCCGGCGGCCAGGAAGATGTCGACGATCACCAGATCCAGGTCGGTGGCATGTTCGTGCAACCCGCGCACCGCGGCCTCCTCGGAAGGCGCAGACCCCACGATCCGGACGCTGGTCAGCTCCTCCAGGGTGGCGACCAGGTTGCTGAGGATGGTGGGGTTGTCTTCGACGATGAATGCGCTGAGGGTTGGCATGGAACACGGGCCTGGAGAGTCCTGCAACGATAGCCACTGTGCGTGGCCACCGCTGTAGGACATGTCTGACACACTTTATTTCACGATGATGTCGTTGGTCACACGTGTGACGCCTTTCACGTTGGCCGCGATGGTGGCGGCCTGATCGCGTTCGGCGCTGTTCTTGGCAAAGCCCGAGAGCTGCACCACACCCTTGAGCGTTTCCACCTTGATGGACATGGCGCTGACGATCGGGTCTTCGGCGAAGCGGGCCTTGACCTGGGTGGTGATGGTGGTGTCGTCGATGTAGGACCCCACGGTCTGCTGGTCGCGCGCCACGGCGCAGCCGGTGATGGTGACAGCGCCGAGGGCGAGGGCCGAGGCGAGGGCGATGGTCTTGAGCATGTGGATCTCCTGTGTTGGGGGGGTGATCGGTGGTCGGTTCAGGGTCGGCCCTGTCAGCCCACCACCAGCTTGTTCTGGACCTCGGTCACGCCTTCGACGGCCTTGGCCAGTGTGGTGGCCCGTTCGGCGGCTTCGGCGCTGGGCGCCGGGCCGGTCAGCGACACCACGCCCTGCACGGTGTCGACCTCGATCTTGAGGGCGCTGAGCTGGTCGTCGGCGGCCAGTGCGGCCTTGACCTTGGTGGTGATGGCCATGTCCGTGGCCGCGGTGGTCACGGACTGGACGGCCTGCTCACCTTCGCGCTTGATGTCGGCGGCAGTGCTCTCCATGTCCTGGCGCGCCTGCAAGGCGGCCTGCTCGGTGCTGGTCATGGCGCCGTCGATCTTCTGGCCGACCGTGGCCTCTTCCTTCTGTCCGCAGGCGGTCAGCGACAGCAGAACGGCGGTGGTGGCAATGACCACTTGTGCTCGGTTGGAAAGTTTCATCTCGTGCTCCTTGGATGGGTTGGCGGAAGGCCGGGCCGGTGCGTGGACCGACCCGGAACAGCCAGGGCGAAGGACTCGCCGCGCTGTGTGGTCACTGTAGAAAACGCAGCGCCCGCGGGCTGTCGGTCGGGCCCCTGTGCCCCTGTAGGACAGCGCCCCGCCCGGCTGTCGGAGGGGTGTAGGAACTGTCTGACGGACAGGGCTGCGACCCCGCGCTACATTGGTCGAGCCGCCTCCGGGCGGCACGCACGAGAGAACCAGACACAAGGAGAACGCATGATCCGGATTGGCATCGTCGACGACCACGCGGTGGTGAGGGCCGGGCTGCGGCAGTACCTGGCCGACCATGTGGACCTGCGCGTCACGGGGGAAGCCACCAACGGCGCCGAAGCCCTGGAGCTGGCCCGCGCGGGCGAGGTGGACGTGCTGCTGCTGGACATCTCCATGCCCGACCAGAGCGGCGTGGACGCGCTCAAGGCCATCAAGGCCCGCTTCCCCGACCTGGCCGTGCTCATCCTCAGCGGCTTCCCCGAGGCGCACTACGCCACCAACCTGCTGCGCCTGGGCGCCAGCGGCTACCTCAACAAGGAGTGCGAACCGGACGAGATCGTGCTGGCCATCCGCACCGTGTCCATGGGGCGCAAGTACATCAGCCAGGCGGTGGCCACGCTGCTGGCCGAAGGTGTGGCCGGCGGTCTGGACCGGCCGCCGCACGAGCTGCTGTCCGAGCGCGAGCTGCAGGTGTTCCTGCGGCTGGCCAAGGGCGAGACCATCGGCGCCATGGCCGAGGCGATGTTCCTGAGCGTGAAGACGGTGAGCACCTACCGCACCCGCGTGCTGGAAAAGCTCAAGCTCTCCAGCAACAGCGAACTCACCTACTACGCGATGACCAACGGGCTGATCCAGTGAGCCCGCCGGCGCCGGGCGGCCTCAGGGGCCGTCGGCGGGAGGAGGGGCAGGTGTTGGTGCAGGTGCAGGGGGCGGTGGCTGGCCCCTGTCCTTGAGCCAGGCGGTGAGCGCGGCCAGCAGCGCCATCTGCACCGGCGCCTGCGCCAGCTGCTGCCACAGCAGGCGGCCCACGCGGTGGGGCAGGTCGCGGGTCTGGCGGCGCAGCGTGGTCGCCACCCAGGGCCGGGCCATCATCAATGCGCCGCCCACGGCGGCCGCCGCCGCCAGACTGGCCCAGGGGTGGCGGCGCACCACCGGCTTCACCTCGTCGGCCAGGGTGCCCGCCACCAGCTCCACCGACGCGTGCCAGGGCTGGCGCGTCCACCAGCGGCGCGCCAGCGCACGCGCGGTGCGCCAGGCGGCCCGGGGCAGGCCGTCACGCCGGGCGCGGGCCATCAGGACATTCATCAGCGAGGCCACCAGGCCCACGACGCCTGCATCGCCGGCGGCTGCGTGAGCGCCGCGGTCCGACGGTGCCGGGTACAGCCGCTGGATCAGCAGCGTGCGCGAGGCGTCCAGACGCGCGAGCGCCAGCGCCTTGCGCTGGGCAGCCGTCGGCGGTCGATCGGGCGAAGAAGGTTGCGGGCTCATTCTTCGTCCAGGATGCGCAGCGTCGCCAGGTCCTGCGCCATCTGCTGGCGCAGGGCGGCGAAGGGTGGCGACTTTTCCAGGCGGTGTGCGCGCCAGGCGAGCAGGGCCGCCAGCAGCAGCGGCACCGCGGGGATGACCACCAGCAGCCAGGGCATGGGCATGGACGCCAGCGGCACCACCGCCACGGCAATCCCCGCCACACCCGCGAGCCCCAGGGCCAGCACCGCCAGCAGGGCGGCGGCGCTGTTCAGCCCGGCACGGTGCTTCCACTGCGCGCCCCACTCGTCCAGCTCGGCCGAGGCGAGGTCCACATAGGCGTCGGCATGTTCCAGCACCAGGCCAGGCTGCCGCGCCAGGGCCATGAAGGCGGGGTGTATCACCGTGCGGGCCCCCGGCCGGTGTCAGTAGCGCTCGGCGCGGCGGCGGGCGGCCCAGGTCACCAGCAGCGTGGCTGCGGCGCCCGCGGCGGCGGCCATCAGCAGGGCCTTGGCCGGCTCCTGGCGCACGTAGTCGGTGGTGCGCTCGCCCACCTCGTGGGCCTTGTTGGCCACGACCGTGCCCGCGGCGCGGGCCTTGTCGATGCCCGCACGGGCCAGGTCCTCGGCGCGGTGGGCGGCGCGGTTCAGGTGCACCGGCACGGCGTCGCGCACCTGGCGCAGGCCGGCCTGGATGCTCGCTTCCGCCTCGGCCGCGGCGCGGCGCGACTCGCTCAGCAGCTCATCGGCCCGGTCGGCGGTGCGGGCCACGGCCTGCTGTGCGGTGTCCACGCCGGTGTCGATCATGTCCTGGGCGTTGTCCATGGTGGTCTTGACTTTGGTGCTCATGCGAATCTCCTGAGGTTGAAAGGAAGGGAATGAAACCGGGCGGTGTGAACACCCGTCAGCGCTTGAAAAGTCCGAAGACGAAGGTGGCCGCGGCCATGATCAGGAACACGAAGAACAGAATCTTCGCGATGCCGGCGGCGCTGGCGGCAATGCCTCCAAAGCCCAGCACGGCGGCGATCAGCGCGATCACGAAGAACACGACGGCGTAATGCAGCATGGCGATCTCCTGGTTGGTTACCGCAGCGCCACGGCTGCGATGGATTCAGTGTGCGCGCCGGTCGCAGGCGCTGGTGTCGGCCAAGGTCAGCGCGGCGTGTAGGACGCTGCCGACACCGCCTGGCGCGGCGGTGCGCTGCTGAACAGCACGTCCAGAAAACGCAGCGGCGCCAGGTGCCGGCCCATCACCACCAGGCACACCGTCAGCGGCGTGGCCAGCACCAGCCCCACCGGCCCCCACAGCAGCGCCCAGAACGCGGCCGAGAGCAGCACCGCCAGCGGCGAGACGCCGGTGGAGCCGCCATAGGCCAGGGGCTCCACCACGTTGTTGCTGACCAGCTCCAGCGTGGCGATCAGACCCAGCGTCCACAGCACCATCGACCAGCCGGGGTCGACCGCGAACGCCAGCACCAGCGGGAACACCGCGCCCAGCGCCGGCCCCAGGTAGGGCACGAAGCGCAGCACCGTGGCCAGCCCGCCCCACAGCCAGGCGCCCGGCACCCCGATGCACCACAGCCCCAGCGCCATCGGCAGGCCGTAGCCCAGGTTCACCATCAGCTGCGCGGTGAGGTAGCGGCTCACCCGCCGGCCCGACTCCGTCAGCGCCGCGGCCATGCGCGGCGTGTCGCCGCCCAGCAGCCGCAGCAGGCGGTCGCGCAGCTCGGCGCGCTGCAGCAGCATGATCACCGCCAGGATCAGCACCAGCGCCACCGTGGCCAGCTGCACGCCCACTTTCATCACCAGATCGATGGTGCGGGCACTGCTGCTGCGGGTCTCCACCGCCACCTGCCGCACCTTGGGCGCCGCGCTGCCGGCGGGCTCGAACGCGCGGGTGGCGGTCTCGAACTCGCGCGTCACCATGTCCATCAGGCGCGTCACCTCCCGCGTGGTGCCCGAGGGCGCCAGCGCCGGGCGCAGCTCGCGCAGCTTCTTCTGGATGTTCTGGCGGTGGGTGGGCAGCTCCTGCCCGAGTTCGCCCACCTGCACCGTCGCCACGGCCGCCGCACCCAGCAGCCCGGCCATGGCCAGCGTCATCACCATGCCCACGGCCAGGCACCGCGGCAGCCGCCGGCGCTGCAGCCAGTTCACCGCCGGGTCGAGCGCGAACGCCAGCAGCGCCGCCAGCGCCAGCGGGATCAGCAGCGCCTTGCCGAAGTGCAGACCCAGGATGCCGAGTGCCAGCGCGGCGGCGCAGAGCACGAAGCGCTGCACGCCGGGCATCACCGGCTGGGCCGGTGCGGGTGTGGTGGAAATGACCGTGTGGGGGATGTTCATGGCGGGGGTCCGAAGGTCGCAGGTGACCGGATGTTCCGGCCACCGGCCGCGACGGCCTGTCGGCCGCGCCCGCGCCGGCGTGTCGGACAGCGCCGACACGGTGCCCGCATGCCTTGCCCGGGGGAACGCGGCGCTGCACGCCGTCTTGGAAGCGCCAGGGGCGCGGCGTATCATGGTTTTTGCAGGCCGTCGCCCGCAACGGAGGAACCCCATGGTGCAGCGTTTTTCGAAGCAGCTTGTGCAATCCCTTCAATCCCTGGCGGCGGTCGCCGCGCTGGCGTGCACACCACTGGTGGCGCAGGCCCAGACCGCCCCCACCCAGCTCTGGATCGACCTTTCCACTTCCACCATGACCGGCATGCCCGAGTTCATGCAGGGCGGCGTGGGCGGCGTCATCGGCGGGCTGTTCGGCGGCGGCAAGGGTGGTGGTGGGTCACACGTCTACGGCCACGCCAGCGGCCGCTTCATCCAGCAGGGCAGCCAACCGGGCCTGACCGGCGCCTTCCCGCCCAGCCGCGTGATCGACGTGGCGCTGTACAACCCGCGCAAGCCCGGCACCGAGGCCGCGCTGTTCGTGCCGCTGACCATGGGCATGGGCGAATCACTGCCGCTGGTGCCGCCCAGCCCCAGCTTCAAGGAGGCGGGCGAGGGCGGCCCGGCGGAGGTGCCCGAGATCAAGGGCCGCATCCTCATCTACTGGGGTTGCGGCGAGGCGGTGCGTGCCGGCCAGCCCAAGGTCATCAACCTGTCCAACAACCCTGCGGCCTGGGCGGGCGCACTGGCTGGCCGCATGGCGCCCGAGCGTGCGGCCCGCGTGGGTGCGCAGCACGCGCTCTACCCCAACGAGAAGAACACGGTGAACCCGAAGGCCGACACCTCGCTGCAGGGCGTGCACCAGGTGCGCGGCGAGGGCGTGCCCGACTCGATGCAGTTCACCCTGGCCGAGCGGCAGGACCTGATGCCCGCCATCCAGCTGCAGCAGCAGGGCGACCCGTCGCAGAGCATCCGCCTGTCCTGGCAGCCGGTGCCGCGCGCCGCCGCCTACCACCTGCACGCCATGGGCATGGCGGGCGACGACATGGTGCTCTGGTCCAGCGCCGACAACGGCGACGCCGGTCTGGGCCTGTTCGACTACCTCACCGAAACCACGGCCACCAAGTGGGTGAAGGACAAGGTGCTGCTCTCGCCCGAGACCACGCAGTGCGCCGTGCCCCAGGGCATCTTCGCGGGCGGGCAGGGTGCTGGCGGCCGGGCCGAGGCGGGCGGTGCCATGCTGCGCATGATTGCCTACGGCCCCGAGAGCCATTTCAGCCACCCGGTGCGCCCGCCCAAGGCGCCGAACAACTGGCAGCCCGAGTGGGCGGTGCGCGTGCGCGCCAAGAGCCAGACCATGGCGATGCTCGGCATGGACATGGCCGGCATGGCCAGCGGCCGCGACAGCGCCCCGGCGCCGCAGGAAGAAAAGCCCTCGGGCGGCCTGCCCGGCGCGGCCGGCAGCATCCTGCGCGGCATCTTCGGGCGCTGACGGAATCGCCTCGCGGGGCTCAGGCCGTTAGGCCCCGCGCCCGCTCGGCCTCGGTCAGCGGCTCCAGCCAGCCGAACTGCTGTTCCAGCACCGCCAGCGTCGCCTCCGAGGCGTCCTTGCCACCGGCCTGGCGCGCGCTGATGCGGCGCCGCAGCTCGTCCGCCGGCGCCTCGCAGGCCAGGATGTGGAAGGGGCAGCCTTCGGCCTCGGCCAGTTCGGCAAACGAGCGCCGCTCGGCCTCGCGCAGAAAGGCCGCGTCCACCACCACCGACCAGCCGTCCTGCAGCAGCATGCGGGCGCGTGCGCGCAGCGAGGCGTAGGTTTCTTCGTGCGCCTGCGGGCGGTAGAGGCCCTCGTTCAGCCCAGAGCCGCTGGCCGCCAGCGGACTCACGCCATGCAGGCGCTTGCGCTCCACGTCCGAGCGCAGGCGGATCGCGCGGCCACTCGCCTCGGCCTGCAGCCAGCGGCCCGAGGCCCAGGTCTTGCCGCTGCCCGACAGACCGTGGGTGATGACCAGCTGCGGCGCGGGCGGGTGGGCGATGTCCTGCGCCAGCGCCAGGTAGCGCCGAGCCTCGGCCAGGTGTTCGTCCGCTTCCGGCGTGCCGGCCAGCTGCCCCGCGCGGATCGCCGCCACCTTGGCGCGCACGCCCGCGCGGTAACTGGCAAAGAAGGCCCAGACGGTGGGCGCCGACACGTCGCCGCTGGCGTCCAGCCATTCGCTGAGCAGCACGTTCGCCAGCCCCGGCTGGCCGTGGTCCAGCAGGTCCATCCAGCAGAAGGCCATGTCGCTGGCCACGTCGATCCAGCGCAGCTCGTCGTTGAACTCGATGGCGTCGAAGGGCAGCACCTCGCCGTCGATGAGGACGAGGTTGGCCAGGTGCAGGTCGCCGTGGCCTTCGCGCACCCGCTCCTTCTGCCGCCGCCGCGAGAGCAGGGGTTCGATGGCGATGAAGCGCTGCTCGGTCCAGTCGCTCAGCGCCTGCACCAGCGCAGCGTCGGTAGGCGCCTTCAGCATTGCGCGCAGGGTGTTGAAGTTGTCGCGCGGCCAGCGCATCGCCGCCGTCGCGTGGCCCCAGGGCTGGGTCTTGCCGGCCACCGCCGCGCGCGCCTGGAACGCCGCCATGCGCCGCGCCAGCCCGGCGATGTGCTGCGCCGTCAGCGCGCCGCGCCGGCACACATGGTCCAGCCGCGCCGCCTCGTCGAAGCGGCGCATCTGCACCGCGAACTCCACCGCCCGCAGATCGTCTTCGGTGCCGGCCTCGCCCCAGCGCGGATCGCCTGGCGCGCCGACGATGGGCCGCACGCCCAGGTAGATGTGGGTGGCCGGCCGGTCGTGCTGCTGGAAGCGCCGGTTCACGCGGATCTCGGTCTCGCAGGCGTGGCGCCGCGCAGCCAGAGTGCTGAAGTCCATGAACGCGAAGCGCACCGGCTTCTTGATCTTGTAGGCGAACTCGCCCGCCAGCAGCACCCAGGCGCCGTGCGTTTCCGTCAGCTCGACGCGGGCGACGGGGTGTGTGTAGCGCGCAGGCTCCAGCAGCGCGGTGATCAACGGGGGCAAGGTGTCGCTCATGCGAACCACTGTAAGGTCGCACACCCTCCGGCTGCCTGACGCCGGCCCACAATCCCCTTTCCTGCCCCCTACCGGAGACGGCCCCATGAACCTCGCCCACCTGTTGCAGCGCAAGGCCCTCGAACACCCGGACCGCCCGGCCATCTACAGCGGCACCCAGCCCGTGGCCACCCACGCCCAATGGGCCGAGCGCGCTGCGAGAGTGGGTGCTCACATGCGAGCGGTGGGCCTGGTGCCCGGCGACCGCGTCGTGCTGTTCATGCGCAACCACCCGCGCTACCTGGAACTGCTGTTCGGCGCCTGGTGGGCCGGGCTGGTGGCGGTGCCGGTGAATGCCAAGCTGCACCTGAAAGAAGTGCAGTGGATCGTGGAGAACGCCAGCGCGCGCCGGGCCTTCGTCACGTCGGACATCGTGCCGGACCCGGCCGAACTCACTGGGCTGGATGGCGTGACGGACGTGGACAGCGCCGAATGCGACGCCTGGATCAACGACGGCGAAGGCCTCTCATATATAGAAGAGCGCGCCCCCGACGACACCGCCTGGCTGTTCTACACCAGCGGCACCACCGGCAGGCCCAAGGGCGTGATGATCACGCACCGCAACCTGCTCACCATGGGCCTGGGCTACTTCAACGACGTCGACCCCGTCAGCCCGCAGGACGCCATCGCCTACGCCGCGCCCATGTCGCACGGTGCGGGGCTCTACGCCCTCCCGCACCTCATGGCCGGCGCGCGGCACGTCGTGCCCGCCTCGGGCGGCTTCGACGCGGCCGAGCTGTTCGACCTCGGCCGCCAGCTAGGGCCCCTCTCGCTGTTCGCCGCGCCCACCATCGTCAAACGCATCGTGGACGAAGCCGAAGCGCAGGGCCTCACGCCCGAGCAATGCGGCCAGAGCTTCAAGACCATCGTCTATGGCGGCGCACCCATGTACGCCGCCGACATCCGCCGCGCGCTGCGCACCATGGGCCCGCGCTTCGTGCAGATCTACGGCCAGGGCGAAAGCCCCATGACCGGCACCGCCCTCAGCCGCGCCCACCTGGCCGACACCGCGCACCCGCGGCACGAAGTGCGCATCGCCTCAGTCGGCGTGGCGCAGACCCCGGTGCGCATCCGCGTCGCGGGGCCGGATGGGCAATCACTGCCCGTGGGCGAGGTGGGTGAAGTGCTGATCCGCGGCGACAGCGTCATGGCCGGCTACTGGACCAACCCCGAAGCCACCCACGCGGCCATCCGCGACGGCTGGCTGTGGACCGGCGACATGGGCGCGCTCGATGCCGACGGCTTCCTCACCCTCAAGGACCGTAGCAAGGACCTGATCATCAGCGGCGGCAGCAACATCTATCCGCGCGAAGTGGAAGAGGTGCTGCTGCACGCGCCAGGCGTGGCCGAAGTGGCCGTGGTCGGCGCGCCGGATCCTGAGTGGGGGGAGATCGTGGTGGCGTTCGTAGTGCCTCAGCCGGGGGCGGCGCTGGATGCCAAGACGCTCGACGCCTTCTGCCTGGACCAGATCGCGCGCTTCAAGCGGCCCAAGCGGTACGAGTTTGTGGAGGCGCTGCCGAAGAACAACTATGGGAAGGTGTTGAAGACGGTGTTGCGGGAGCGGGCCTGATCCCGACCCTCAGTACACCGCGTCGTGATCGCCCACGTTGACCGGGATGATCTGGCCGTCAGCGATCAGCAGTTCCAGCGTGATGCGGTACGACAGGTTGATCGACACCGAATGCAGCCCCTGCAATTTGCCCTGCAGCGCGTGCAGACGCAGAGACGGGTGGTGCGGGTTCATCTCCAACAAGGCCAGCGTCTTGCTGTACTGCGCCTTGAGTTCCGGGTGGCGCTTGAGGAAGCGCAGCGCGCGGCGGGTGTAGTCGTCGGTGAAGACGAGTTGGTAAGGCATGGGCCGCGAACGCTCAGCGGCCCGAGTCTTCTGCCAGCAGACGCTCCATGCGCTGCATGTGCTCGGCCGCAGTCTCCGTCACCGCGCGCCCCGCCGCCACGTCGGCCCGGCTCTGCGCCAGCGCCGCCTCTAGCTCGCACTCGCGCAGGTAGTGGTACTGCGCTACATCCATCACCACGAACCGGTCCTTGCCGCGCACCGAGATCGTGGCCTCGGTCTGGCCGGACAGCACCTCTTCAATCGCGGCGATGCCGCGCACTTTCAGGTCGTTGGCGGTGATTTGGGGCATGGCAGTATGGTGGCATTGATGGAGTGCGATTTTAGGCTCGGTTAATCGTGCTGTCTATCGCACTTTTTCTCTCTATCCGACCAGTGACGCGCGCCTAACAGGGCTCTTGGAAGGTGCCCTCTCAGTCATTTTCCCGCGAGCACGCCGAGGCAAACGACAAGAGCACGTTGCCTTACCCTCATATGCCCCCATGGCAGGCACAACGTCAGATGAGCAAGACGCCGGGTCTTCCACGTTGCTCACCACGTTGCGCAACTACGTTGGACACGATAATCTGAAAAGAAGTTCGATTTCGCCTCGATCTCTATTTATTGGGGTGCAAGCAATGCTTCGATTGCGGATTGAGCTTCACCCGAATATGAGGCATTTCCAGCGCGTGAGATGCATCCATTGTCCAGGGGTCTTTTGACGTACTTTGCAAGATAGATAATAGTTTTTGCCGCGTCAGAGGAGTAGCCTGCATTGACTAGATCAATTAGATCGTTGCATGAGATCCCTCCTTCAATCTTAGGTACCATCTTGCGGAGGAATCCTGTGACGCTTGAGGAGTACATTGTTGGAATGGCAGCCTTCAGGTCTTTCACCTGAATGCTTTGTTGTGCCTTTGCTGTTTGCGTTTCAAGAGGTTGTGTTTTGGGAGTATTTTCAGTTGCGCGCGTGTAGATGTTCTTGAAGTTGATTTTGCTCTTCAATTGCGCGCTGTTCTTTGTCTCAATAATCTCATCTCTAATCCAAGTATAGATTCGATCAGACTCGTTGCGAGGCTTTACCATGAAGCTATGATTCGCGGGGATTGGCCACAATTCCCCATTGCATATGGCTGTCGCTGAAGCTCTTGGTACGACCATGCCAACTCCTGACGTTGGAAGTGTTTCGTATCCACATGATATTCTTGTGTCACCTTGCGCTCTCTGCCATTCACTGTTTATTTTCGCTAGATAGGGATTCCCCTTTGTGGCTAAATTATCGAGAGCAGCGTTTCCTGGCATAACAAGCCTTCCAATCGTCGCTAGTTCTGAGCCAAGCGAAGGAGAGCCCATTGATATAATTAAGGGAATTCTTACCGAAGAAAAGAATTCTGGTGATTCGTATATTGCTGAGCGTAGCGCTAAATTCCCCATGGAATGAGCTATGAAATATAGGTCGCTAAACTTTCCGCTACCTATAATTTTGCTGCTGCGCAGATCGGAGCGCAACCATCTCCCCATTTCTGATAGATCAAGATTTCCGCTCAACAGGCTTGCGTTGTACGAAATGGAGTAGATCTCGAATTCAGAGAAACTGGGGTCCTTGCTGAGGAGTTTTGTCCATTCACCTCCTGTTTCCGGATTCTTCCATGTTTCGATTGGGTCGCCGTTTAAGCCATGAATGAATATGATTGCACTTTTTGCTCCTTCTTGCTTGATTGAGTGTGTTGGAGGGATGTGCAGTGTTGGTGCGGAGCATCCGGATAAAATCGCACACAACACGAGAAAAAGAGTTTTAAACAAGATGGCCTCCGTTTGATTATGCGAAAGAAGTGAGAATGATTTTATGTCAACTCACTCGCGTGGTTTCTTGTGGGCTCATCAGCTACAGATTGAAGAAAAAAACCGACTAAACGGATCCTCCCGGTAATCCGCAAACGGACCACATTCCACAAACCCGAACCGCCGGTACATCGCCATCGCCGCTTCAAACGGCGGCGTGCTGCCGGTTTCCAGGCTGACGCGCGCGTAGCCGCGCTCGCGGGCGAGGCTCAGCAGTTCGGTGAGGATGGCCTGCGCGGCGCCCTGGCGCAGGTGGCGGGCGCTGGTGCGCATGGACTTGAGCTCGCCGTGGCCGCCTTCGGTGGCGGTGGTGGGCGCCAGTTCCTTGAGGGCGCCCATGGCGACCAGTTCGCCCACGGCGTCGGGTTCAGCGCCGGGCGCGGCGCCCGGCGGCAGGCGCCAGGCGGTGAGGAAGGTGATCTCGGGCTGGCGCAGGCCGTTCAGGTCCAGCGCGAACACGCATTCGGGCGGTGAAGCGGCGCGCATGCCGGCCAGGTGTTCGTCCAGCAGGCTGAGCACCTGCGGGTTCGTGAGTTCGCGGTCAACGCGGATGTGAAACCGGCGCGGCGGTGCCTCTGCTGTCATGTCGCTCCCTCCCCGGGCGGTGCGTGTGGTCTGGCCGGAATGGCTCTGCGGCCATTTTGTTCGTTTTGTTACCAGTGAGGCAAGCGGCGCACCGGGGCCAGCAGCGCCGCCAGTTCAAGCCGCCTGTCCCACCGGCCGATACAGGCTGAACAGCTTCAAAGGATTTCCCATGGACATGTCCGTTTCTCCCGCCCTGGTCGTGGACCGCGTGGCCCAGACGCGCCGTGGCGCGGCCGAGCAGCAGGTGCAGATCGCGGTGCTCAAGGAGGCCATGCAGACGCAGGAGTCGGCCGCGGCCGCGCTGCTCAATGGGGTGGCCGGCAACCTGCCGCTGGCGGGCAGCGGCCCGGTGGGCACGCAGGTCAACACAATGGTGTGACCCGCGGGGCGGCTACGGCCGCCGCAGCATCCGCGCGGCCAGCACACTGGCGAGCAGCACCAGCACGCTGCTGGCCAGCGCGGTGAACTGCAGCGCGTTGGTGAACGCAGCCTGCGCGGCGCTCACCAGCGTCTGGGCCATGTCCGGTGGCAGCCGGTTCGCGGCTTCCAGGGCGCCGCCGAGCGTGCTTTGCGCCTGCGCCGGCACATCGGCCAACCCCGCGCCGCCCAGCTGGTGGCGGTAGATGAGCGTGCCCGCGCTGCCGAACAGCGCGATGCCCAGCGCGCCGCTGAACTCCGACGCGGTTTCGGCGATGGACGAGGCCGCGCCCGCGCGCTCGGGCGGCGCCGAGGTGATGATCTGCTCGGTGCCCACGGCGAACACCGGCGCCATGCCCAGGCTGACCACCACCATGCCGGCCACCAGCACCCACAGCGCCCACGGGCCGTCGGCGCCCACCATCAGCAGCATGCCCACGGCCGCAGCGGCCAGGCCCCAGACCATCACCGGGCCGGGGCCGTAGCGCGCGGCCATGCGCGGTGCCAGCACCATCGAGCCGAACACGAAACCGCCCGCCCAGGGCACGGTGGCCCAGCCGGCCTGCAGGGGCGTGAGCATCAGCACCATCTGCAGGTACTGCGCGATGAAGATGTAGACGCCGAACATCGCCAGGCACGAGAGCGCATAGGCCACGATGGCGGTGCGGAAGGTGGGGATGGCGAACAGCCGCAGTTCCAGCAGCGGGTAGTCGATGGCGCGCTGGCGCCGCACGAACACCCAGCCCACCGCCACGCCCGCGGCCAGCAGCGCCAGCCGCGCCGCGCTGGGACCGGCCTCGGCCATGGCCTTGATGGCGTAGATGGTGCCCAGCACGGCTGCCAGCGAGAGCAGCACGCTGGGTGCGTCGATGCGGCCGGCGTGTTCGTCGCGGTACTCGGGCAGCAGGCGCGGCCCCAGCACCAGCAGCAGCACCATCACCGGCACCGCGGGCAGGAACACCGAGCCCCACCAGAAATGCTCCAGCAGCCAGCCGCCCACCAGCGGGCCGATGGCGCTGCCGACCGAGAACGCGGTGATCCACACGCCGATGGCGAACTGGCGCTGCGTCTCGTCGTGGAACATGTTGCGGATCAGCGAGAGCGTGGACGGCGCGAGTGTGGCGCCGGCAATGCCCAGCAGCGCGCGCAGCACGATCAGCTCGGCCGGCGTGCGCGCAAACGCCGCCAGCACCGAGGCCGCGGCAAAGAAAGCCGCGCCGGTCAGCAGCAGGCGCCGGCGTCCGATGCGGTCGCCCAGCGTGCCCATGGTGATGAGGAACCCGGCGACCAGAAAACCGTAGATGTCGATGATCCACAGCAGCTGCGAGGCGCTGGGCGCCAGCGCCCGGCTGAGCGCCGGCACCGCGAGGTTGAGCACCGTCAGGTCCATGGCATAGACCAGACAGGGCAGGGCGATGGCGGCCAGCCCCCACCATTCGCGCGGGGTGGCTTTGGCGGGGGCGGTCGAGTCGTGTTCAGGCGGGCGATCCGGCGGCATGCGCCCACTCTATGGCAAGCGGGCGGCGGACCCTTGACGCGGGGCTTTGGTGGTTCCCGGCCGCGGATTACCCCCGGGGTAGATTCCCTTCATGAAAGCCGCCTACCTCTACCTCGGCGCGGCCATCGTCGCCGAGGTGATCGCCACCTCCCTGCTCAAGACCTCCCAAGGCTTCACCCGGCTGTGGCCCAGCGTGGCCACGGTGATCGGCTACGCGATCTCGTTCTACTGTCTGGCGCAGACGCTGGGCAGCGTGCCGACGGGTTTGGCCTACGCGATCTGGTCGGGCGCGGGCATCGTGCTGATCTCGCTGATCGCGTGGTGGGTGTTCGGTCAGACGCTGGATGCGCCCGCGCTGATCGGCATGGGCCTGATCGTTGCCGGCGTGGTGGTGATCAACCTGTTCTCGAAGTCGGTGGCGCACTGATGAGCGCCACCGCACCGGCCCGCGCTCACCAGCTGACTTCGCGGTCTGGCGTGGCGCTGATCTTGTGGATGCTCAAGTCGGCGCCGTCGTATTCCTCTTCCTGGTCCAGCCGCAGGCCCAGCGTGAGCTTGAGCAGCCCGTAGACCACCGTCCCGCCCAGCAACGCCCAGGTCACGCCCATGGCGGTTCCCAGCAGTTGCGCACCGAAGCTGACGCCACCCAGGCCGCCCAGCGCCTGTTGGCCGAAGATGCCGGCGGCGATGCCGCCCCAGGTGCCGCACAGGCCATGCAGCGGCCAGACGCCCAGCACGTCGTCGATCTTCCAGCGGTTCTGCGTGGCGGTGAACATCACCACGAACAGCAGGCCCGCCACGGCGCCGACCACCAGCGCGCCCAGCGGGTGCATCAGGTCGGAGCCCGCGCACACAGCCACCAGACCGGCCAATGGGCCGTTGTGCACGAAGCCGGGGTCGTTCTTGCCGGCGATCAGCGCGGCCAGCGTGCCGCCGACCATGGCCATCAGCGAGTTGACCGCGACCAGACCCGAGATCTTGTCCAGCGTTTGCGCGCTCATCACGTTGAAGCCAAACCAGCCGACGCACAGGATCCAGGCACCCAGAGCCAGGAAGGGGATGTTCGACGGCGGGTGGGCCGAGATGCCACCGTCCTTGCGGTAGCGGTTGGCGCGGGCGCCCAGGAAGACCACCGCCGGCAGCGCGATCCAGCCGCCGACCGCGTGCACCACGATGGAGCCGGCGAAATCGTGGAAGGTCGCGCCGGTGGTGGCCTCGATCCAGGCCTGCACGCCGAAGTGGCCATTCCAGGCGATGCCCTCGAAGAGCGGATAGAAAAATCCGACGATGACGGCCGTTGCGATCAGTTGTGGCCAGAACTTGGCGCGTTCGGCAATGCCGCCCGAGATGATGGCGGGGATGGCGGCGGCAAAGGTCAGCAGGAAGAAGAACTTCACGAGGTCGTAGCCGTTCTTCTGGGCCAGCTGTTCCGCGCCGATGAAGAAGTGGGTGCCGTAGGCGACGCCATAGCCGACGACGAAGTAGGCGATGGTCGAGACCGAGAAGTCGACCAGGATCTTGACCAGGGCATTGACCTGGTTCTTTTTCCGGACCGTGCCGAGTTCAAGAAAGGCGAAACCGGCGTGCATGGCCAGAACCATGATCCCGCCGAGCAGGATGAACAGGGCATCGGCGCCCTGTTTGAGTGCGTCCATGAGGAATCTCCGTGCAGAAAGCGTTTTTTGGTGCGTGATTGGCGCCAAAACAGGATCTGCATGGCGAATCGCACCATGTCAAAGCAAAAAACGCACCAATGGAGAGGTTTGTCGACAAGCGTGGTGCGTCATGCACCGATCGCGCGCAGCACCGACGGCGCGATCAGCTTGTGCATGGGCCTGACCGGCAGCATGTAGAGCCGTCCGAGCCGGTTCTTGGTGTGGACCACGGTGGTGACCGTCACACGCACGGGCTGTCCGGCTGGGCGGGCGCAATGCACCGAGACCACCACGTCCAGGTGCTTGTCGCGGTCACCCAGCAGCACCTCGTCGGGCGTGTTCTCGAACAGGGTGAAGATGCCCACGCGCTCGCCAGGCCGGTAGTCGGCGTCGGGGCGGGCGGGGTGGATGCCGGAGAGTTCGCCCAGGTTCTTCAGGCCCACCAGTTGCACCGCGCGGTTGCGCAGCGTCATGCAGGCATCGACCCAGCGCGGCGTCGCCCGGGCCGATTTCAGGAACTGGCCGAGGGCGCTGAGCGAGGGTTCGGCGGCGTCGATGGCCCAGGCATCGTGGAAGTCGGCGCCTTCCAGGCGCAGGGCGATGCGGCTGCCCGCGGGCGGGGCGACGGCGGTGGGTGTGTTCATCCACCCACTGTAGCCGCCCGGTGGCGGTCAGGAGCAGCTGACGCTGCCGCAGCCGCTCATGGTGGCCGGGCGCACCCGGCTCGGGTCTGCCAGGGTTTCGGTGCGTGAGTCGAAGCCCACGTCCTTCATGTGCAGCGCCAGGCCGGCGTCCATGGTGGCGGCGTGCTGCGGGAACCACTCGACCAGCGCCTCGGCCAGGCGTGTGATGATTTCCTTGTCGTCTTTTTCGTAGTGCTCCACCACGGCGTGCAGCGTTTCCATGATGGTGGCGTGGTGGCCGGCGTGGCAGTTGTCGGGCGCGAAGCCGGTGGCCACCATCCAGCGCTCTTCCTGGGCGAAGTGCTCCTTGGTGTGCTCGATGAACTCGAGGTAGAGCGGCAGTTGCTGGTCTTGCGGGGTGGCCAGCAGCCGGTTGAGCATCTCCACGAACTCTTCGTGGGTGTCGTCCATGCGGCCGTCGCCGGTCTGCAGCTGCGGGGTCCAGTCCAGCCCGGTGGTGGCCTGGGCGGGGGCTTCGGGGGTGGTGGTCGCTTCCATGGGACGTCACTGTAGCTGCAAACCACTGCCCGGGCGCTTGACCGGGGTCAAGCCTCGGCGGTGGCGCGGCCCATCATCTGGTCCAGCGCGGCCTGCAGTTCGGGCGCGGCCAGCGCCTGATCGAGCCGGGCCAGGGCGGGGTGGGCCAGGCTGGCGCGCAGGTGGTGGGTGTCGGCGGCAATGTCCAGCGCCGGGTCGTAGCCTTCGAGGCTGTCGAGCTCTCCCAGCGCAAAGTGCTCGCCCAGTCGGGCGCAGAGATAGCCCAGCGCAAACCGCGGTGCCCGGGCGCGGTCGGTGACCATGAAAGGCGTCGCCAGCTGGCGGCCGACGCCGCAGACCTCGTCGATCAGGCTCTCGGGCAGCTCCCAGGACTTCATCAGCAGGCTGCCGATTTCGCTGGCGTTCAGGCCCAGCAGTTCCTGCTCGGTGTGGGCGCGCTGCAACCGGTTCTGGTGGTGCCACGGCTCCAGGCGCGAGGCGGGAATCAGGGATGCGGCCGCCAGTTGCCCCACGAAGCTGAGCACGACCTGGGTGGAGAGGTTGCCCACATCGGGCAGGTTGAGCGCCTTGCCCAGCCGCACGCAGAGTTCGCTGGCGATGGCGCTGGCCTGCCAGATGGCGTCGAAGCAGCGCTGCGCCTCGGCCAGCTTGGGCTTGAAGGCCTCGGCCAGCATGTACTGCAGGCAGATGCTGCGCACGGTGTTCATGCCCAGGAAGGTCACCGCATGGCCGATGTTGGTCACGGGGGTGCGCAGCCCGTACATCGGCGAGTTCACCGTTGAAAGCACCTTGGCGGCGATCAGCGGCTCGCCCATCACCAGTTCGCTGAGCTCGGCGGAACCGGCCTTGGCCACGAAATCCGGCGACAGCAGCTTCTGCATCGAACGCGGGGGGCGCGGGATGCCGCGGAAGGCGGCCAGCAGGGCGTCGCGGCGTGCGGGGTCGATGTCCTGTTCCCGCAGCCAGCGGAATCCAGCGAGTTCCGCCGGCATGGCTTCGGCCGGCGGCAGGGTGGTTTCACGGGCGGCGGGCGAGGGTGTCGGGGCGGCGGCGCGCAGCGCGGGGGCATTGCTGTGCTGTGCAGCGATGGGTCGTGCGGGCGCAGCTTTCACCGGTGGGCGGCGGAAGAACCACCAGGCCAGGGCCAGCGCCAGCACACCGGCCATCCAGTACATGAGCAGGGACAAGACAACCTCCGTTCAGGGATGAGTGTCCGTGGGCCACGGACTTTTTCACCCCCGTAGATCGGCATCTGTGCGCCAGTCTTGAGGGAACTGGCCGGCTGACCGCTGTCAGGCGAGGCGGGTGCGGTGGCGCGCGATCTGCGCCTTGACTTGGGCAGGCGCGGTGCCGCCCAGGGTGTTGCGGGCGTTCAGGCTGCCGCGCAGGCTGAGGCACTCGTACACGTCTTTTTCGATCGACGCGTTGAAACCCTGCAGCACGGCCAGCGGCAGTTCGGACAGGTCGCAGTTGTGGCTGGTGGCGGCCTTGACGGCGTGGGCCACGGTTTCGTGCGCATCTCGGAAGGGCAGGCCCTTCTTGACCAGGTAGTCGGCCAGGTCGGTCGCGGTGGCATAGCCCTTGTTGGCGGCGGCCTCCATGGCGGCGGCGTTGACGGTGATGCCGCCTTCTTTCTGCCCCGTGGCCGGGTTCAGCTGACCACCCACCATCTCGCAGAAGATGCGCAGCGTGTCCTTGAGCGTGTCGACCGTGTCGAACAGCGGCTCCTTGTCTTCCTGGTTGTCCTTGTTGTAGGCCAGGGGCTGGCCCTTCATCAGGGTGATCAGGCCCATCAGGTGACCGACCACGCGGCCGGTCTTGCCGCGCGCCAGCTCAGGCACGTCGGGGTTCTTCTTCTGCGGCATGATGGACGAGCCAGTGGTGAAGCGGTCGGCGATCTTCACGAAACCGAAGTTCTGGCTCATCCAGAGGATCAGCTCTTCCGAGAAGCGGCTGATGTGCACCATGCACAGGCTGGCCGCCGCAGTGAATTCAATCGCAAAGTCGCGGTCGCTCACGCCGTCCAGGCTGTTCTGGCAGACGCCCTCCATGCCCAGCGTCTTCGCGACGCGCTCGCGGTCGAGCGGGTAGGTGGTGCCGGCCAGCGCGGCGCTGCCCAGCGGCAGGCGGTTGGTGCGGCGGCGCACGTCGGCCATGCGCTCGGCATCGCGGCTGAACATCTCCACATAGGCCAGCAGGTGGTGCGCAAAGCTCACCGGCTGGGCCACCTGCAGATGGGTGAAGCCCGGCAGGATCACCTCGACGTTCTTCTCCGCCACATCCACCAGCGCGACCTGAAGTTCTTTCAGCAGATCCGAAATCAGGTCGATCTCGTCGCGCAGCCACAGGCGCACGTCGGTGGCCACCTGGTCGTTGCGGCTGCGGCCGGTGTGCAGGCGCTTGCCGGCGTCGCCCACCAGCTGGGTCAGGCGCGCCTCGATGTTCAGGTGCACGTCTTCCAGGTCGAGCTTCCACTCGAAGCTGCCGGCCTCGATCTCCGAGCGGATCTGCGCCATGCCGCGCTGGATGTCGGCCAGGTCGCTGGCGGCGATGATGTTCTGCGCCGCCAGCATCTCGGCGTGGGCCAGGCTGCCGGTGATGTCGGCCAGCCAGAGGCGCTTGTCGAAGAACACGCTGGCGGTGTAGCGCTTGACCAGCTCGCTCATGGGCTCCGAGAATAGGGCGGACCAGGCTTCGGATTTCTTGTCGAGTTGGTTGGTGGACATGGTGGTGCCAGCGGCGAGAGAAAGGATCGGAGGGCGGCGCGTGCGCCTGGAGGAATGGCCCCGGGCGCTGTGGACCATGCGGTCTGACGGCGACAACCTATAGTGCGAGCCATGCGGGACTCCCGAATTTTATCGAGCTTCCAGGACCTGTCGTCGACCATGGGCGCGCTGCCGCTGTCGCAGATGCCCGAGCACCGGCGCGACGTCGAACTGGTGTACGACACCTGTCAACTGGGCGTGGTGCTGCGCGTGGTGCTGTTCGTGCAGGCGATCGCCTGGGTGGCGGCGCTGTACGGCGCGCAGAGCGTGGTGGGCTGGCTGGAGACGCTTGCGGTGCTGACCGCGGCCACGCTGCCCTCGGTGCTGATCTGGCTGCTGGTGACCTGCGCGCTCAAGCGCCAGCTGGCGCGCCTGCCCATGCCGGCCCAGTGGGCGGCGGGCATCGGCCTGGGCGCGGTGTCGGCGATCTACGGTTGCGGCATGCTGGTCTGGGCCGGTCTGGTGTCTCCGGCCCCTTGGCTGGCCAGCGCCGCCAGTGGCGCGCTGGTCGCGACCGTGGTCGTGGCGGGCCTGGTCTGGCGCCTGCGGGCCAAGGCCCCGGCCGGCACCACGGCGCGCCTGGCCGAGCTGCAGGCGCGCATCCGCCCGCACTTTCTCTTCAACACGCTCAACAGCGCGATCGCGCTGGTGCGCGCCGAACCCGCCAAGGCCGAGGCCCTGCTGGAAGACCTGAGCGAGTTGTTCCGCCACGCCCTGGCAGATTCGCAGGAGGCGGTGCCGCTGGCGCAGGAGCTGGCGCTGGCCGAGCACTACCTGGCGATCGAGCAGGTGCGCTTTGGCGAGCGCCTGCGGCTGGAATGGAACCTGGACCCGAAAGCGGCCGGCGCGAAGCTGCCACCACTGATCCTGCAGCCGCTGGTCGAGAATGCGGTCAAGCACGGCGTCGAACCCAGCCCGACCGGGGCCACCGTGCGCATCACCACCAAGCGCCGCGGTGGCATGGTGGTCATCAAGGTGACGAACACCGTGCCCGCCGGCAGCGGCCCGCCGGGGCACGGGCTGGCGCAGGACAATGTGCGCCAGCGGCTCGCGCTGCTGCACGATGTCGAGGGCCGGTTCCAGTCGGCGCTGGTGAATGGCGTGTACCAGGTTCGACTCGAAATACCGATATAAGACAGTCTGGACGCAGGGATCAACGGAGCGTGACATGGCACTCAAGGTACTGATCGTGGACGACGAAGCGCTGGCGCGGTCGCGGCTGCGCACGCTGCTGGGCGACTGCACCGATCCGCGCGCCGAGGTGGTCGGCGAGGCCGGCAACGCGGTGCAGGCGATGGACCAGATCCAGCGCGCGCCCTGCGACCTGCTGCTGCTGGACATTCACATGCCGGGCGTGGACGGCATGGCACTGGCGGAGAACCTGCGCTCGATGGCCGCCCCGCCCCGGGTGGTGTTCGTGACCGCGCACGCCGAGCATGCGGTGCATGCCTTCGAGCTGGATGCGGTCGACTACCTGACCAAGCCGGTGCGTCTGGAGCGCCTGCAGCAGGCCCTGCAGAAGGTGCAGCGGCTGATGACGGCGGAGCCGTCGGAGGCGGGCGGAGGAACCGAGAGCCTGCTGATCCAGGAGCGGGGCCGCAGCGAGCGGGTGGCGCTGTCGGAGGTGATCTACCTGAAGGCCGAGCTGAAGTACATCACCGTGCGCACGGCGGAGAAGGAGCACATCTACGACGGCGCGCTGAGCGATCTGGAGCAGAAGTACGCCCACCTGTTCGTGCGCGTGCACCGCAACGCGCTGGTGGCGCGGCGCTGTGTGCGGGCGGTGGAGAAGCACAACGACCCGGTCGAGGGCGAGGGCTGGACGGTGCGCCTCGATGGTTGCGACGAGCGCCTGGCGGTGTCGCGCCGTCAGCTGGCGGCGGTGCGGGAGTCGCTGGTCGGCTGACTTTCCGTTCGCCGCTTTGTTGGCGTTGACGGAGCTCCGGTCAGCGGCGACTCGGGTGACCGGCTCCGCTCATGTCCCCCGGATCGGGCCGTGCCCGATCCTCCTCCTTTACTTCGCTGCGCCGGTCACCCCAGCCACCGCTGACCTCCTGGCGGGAGCCAGTCGGGGAGCGCAGACCATGTCACGGGCTGGGGAGGGTGGCCGGTGCTGTGCAGCGAAGTAAAGGAGGAGACGGCCGAAGGCCGTCGGGGGACATGAGCGGAACAGTGCCGGCCGCCCTCCCCAGCAACGCCCAAGTGCCGGCGTGAAAGGACCTCAGACCTCCGCCGCCTCGATCAAAAACCGGACCCGCCGCTGCCCCTGCCACTCGTCCGCATCCAGCCGGAACGCAATCTTCACCGTCGACGGCAGCGGTTCCGTGTGACCGAACCAGATCCCGTCGACCTGGTCGCCCTGGTGCTTGAGCTTCACCGACAGGTGCTTCTCGCCCACCAGCCGCTGGCTCACCACCTGCACCTCCTCGCAGAACACCGGCGGGGCAAAACCCTGGCCCCAGACCTCGGCGTGCAGCGTGTCCACCAGGTCCGGACGCCGGTACTGCCTGTCGAGCACGCCATCGGCTTCCAGCCGGCGCTGCAGCGTGGCCGCGTCCAGCCACTCGTGGGCCACCTGTGCAAAGGCTTGCTCGAAGGTGTCGATGTGTTCTTCGTCAATCGTGCAGCCGGCGGCCATGGCGTGGCCGCCGAAACGCAGCAGCACACCAGGGTGGCGCTTGGCCACCAGGTCGAGCGCATCGCGCAGGTGGAAGCCCGGAATCGAGCGGCCCGAGCCCTTGAGCTCGTGCTCCTTGCCCTCGGCGCCGCTGGCCGCGAACACAAAAGTCGGGCGGTGCAGCTTGTCCTTCAGGCGCGAGGCCACGATGCCGACCACGCCCTCGTGGAAGTCGGGATCGAACACGGTGATGGCCGGTGGCGGCTCCTCGCTCTCGTCGAAAAGCTCCTCCACGATCATCAGCGCCTGCTCGCGCATCTCGCCTTCAATCGTCTTGCGCTCGCGGTTGATGCCGTCCAGCGTGCGCGCCAGTTCGTCGGCGCGACCGGGGTCGTCGGTCAGCAGGCATTCGATGCCCAGCGTCATGTCGGCCAGGTGGCCGGCGGCGTTCAGGCGCGGGCCCAGCGCAAAGCCGAAGTCGAAGGCGCTGGCCTTGGCCGGCTGGCGCGCGGCCACGGCGAACAGCGCGGCCATGCCCGGCGGCATGGCGCTGGCGCGCACGCGCTTCAAGCCCTGCGCCACCAGGCGGCGGTTGTTGGCATCGAGCTTCACCACGTCGGCCACGGTGCCCAGGGCCACCAGCGGCAGCAGCGTGTCGACCTTGGGTTGGGTCTTCGCGTCGAACACCCCGCGCTCACGAAGCTCGGCCCGCAGCGCCAGCAGCACGTAGAACATCACGCCCACGCCGGCGATGCTCTTGCTCTCGAAGCCGCAGCCCGGCTGGTTGGGGTTGACGATGGTGCAGTCCTGCGGCAGCGTCACCGCGCCGTCGATGACCGCGGGCAGGTGGTGGTCGGTCACCAGCACGTTCAGGCCCGCCTCGCGCGCGGCGCGCACGCCGGCCACGCTGGCGATGCCGTTGTCCACCGTCACCAGCCAGTCCGCGCCGCGCTGCTTGACGCGCTGCGCAATCGACGGCGTGAGGCCGTAGCCGTCGGTCACGCGGTCGGGCACCAGGTATTCGACCTTGTCCCAGCCCATGGGGGCGCCCAGCAGTTTCAACCCGCGCACGCCGACGGCGCAGGCGGTGGCGCCGTCGCAGTCGTAGTCGGCCACGATGCACAGGCGCTGGCCAGCGGCCATGGCGTCGGCCAGCTGCTTCGCGGCGGTGGTGGCGTTCAGCATCTGCGTGGGCGGGATCAGCAGGGACAACGCGTCGTCCAGCTGTTCCTTGGCGGTGATGCCGCGGGCGGCGAACAGGCGGGCCAGCAGCGGGTGCAGGCCGGCCTGCTCCAGCGCCCAGGCGGCGCGCGGTGGCACGTCGCGGGTGATGATCTTCATAGGTCTTTCAGGGTGTCGCTGAGCGGCGCGCTGCCGAACAGCTGCTTGATCGAACGGCCGAGGCGCGCGAAGGCGCCGGCCGGGGCGGTGGTCCAGGTGCGGGCGTGGCGTTCGCCGCAGAGGGTGAGGGTGACGGGCTCGCCGCGCTGTGCGGCTGCCAGCAGCGCCGCGACCTCTCCTGTGTCCAGCGCCTGCCAGGCCTGCTCCCAGCCGGCCCAGTCGCCGCGCAGCGCGGCCTGGCGCAGGGTGTCGGGCATGTCCGGTGCGTCAGCCAGCGCCAGGGGCGCGGCCAGTGCGCCCGCGCCGTGCACCCAGAAACCGTTGACCGGCAGCAGGCCGCGCGCGGTGCGGGCGTCATGCGCCGGGTGGGTGTAGAACAGCATCTGCGCCTCGCTCTGCAGGCGCTTGAGCAGGCGCGCACCCGCCACGTTGGCGGGGCTCTCGGCCAGCCAGGCGTCCACCATGCGGCCACTCACCCGGTCCAGGCTGGCGCAGGCGATGCCGCGCAGCGGCTCGCCGCTGGCGTGCCACTCGGTGGCGCTCTCCCGGCGCAGCGTGAGGCCGTCTTCGGCGCACAGCGGCTCGAAGGCCTCGAACAGGGCGCGCGAGTCGGCGTCGTCCAGCGCCAGCTGCGCACCCGGCAGCAGCGTGACCTGTTCCATGCCGACCTGGTAGTGGCAGAGGCTGAACCAGGCCTGGGGCGCGGTGGGTGCTTCGCTCTGCGCCGCGGCCCAAGGAATCTGCCCGTCGGCCACCGGCAGGCCCAGCGCGCGGGCCAGGGCCCGCTCGTGCGGGGGCGTGAGGCTGTGGTCGTCGCCCCGGTCGGCGGGCTGCTCGGCCAGGCGCGCCAGCAGGGCCTGCAGGTTGGGCAGTTTCAGGCCGGGGAGCAGCGCCTGGCATTCGGGGGCGCTGGCGGCGGCAAAGGGGATCAGCAGGTGGTGGGGCACGAGGGACAAGCCGGACGGGGGAACAGCCGGGATTGTCGGGGATGCCACAATCGCCGCTGGATTTCATCGATGCAAACCCCCTACGAACTCATCCTCGGCTGGCGCTACACGCGCGCCGGCCGCGCCACCCGGCGCAACGGCTTCATCTCCTTCATCTCGGGCGTGTCCATGCTGGGCATCGCGCTCGGTGTGGCGGCGCTCATCGTGGTGCTGTCGGTGATGAACGGCTTCCAGAAAGAGGTGCGCGACCGCATGCTGGGCGTGCTCTCGCACATCGAGCTGTACGACGCCAGCGGCCAGGCCATTCCCGACCTCAATGCGGTGCTGACCACCGTGCGCCAGCACCCCGAGGTGGTCGGCGCGGCGCCCTATGTGGGCGCGCAGGCGCTGCTGGCGCGCGGCGAGGACATGAAGGGCGCCATCGTGCGCGGCATCGATCCGGCGCAGGAACCGCAGGTGGCCGACCTGGCGAAAGACCTCGCGCAGACTTCACTGCCGCGGCTGGTGCCGGGCGGCTTCGGCGTGATCCTGGGTGGCGAACTGGCGCGCAGCCTGGGGGTGGGCATGGGCGACACGGTCACGCTGATCGCGCCCAGCGGCCAGGTCACACCGGCCGGCGTGGTGCCGCGGGTGCGGCAGATGAACGTGGTCGGCACCTTCGATTCCGGTCACTACGAGTACGACTCGGCGCTGGCGCTGCTGCACGTCGAGGACGCCGCACGCATCTTCCGCGTCGAGGGGCCGACGGGCGTGCGCATCAAGATCCGCGACCTGCACCAGGCGCGCGAGGTGGCGATCTCGCTGGCCGGCCAGTTGCCCGAGGGCATGCTGGTGAAGGACTGGACGCGCCAGAACCGCACCTGGTTCGCGGCCGTGCAGCTGGAAAAACGCATGATGTTCATCATCCTCACCCTCATCGTGGCGGTGGCGGCGTTCAACCTGGTGTCGACGCTGGTGATGACGGTGACCGACAAGCGCGCCGACATCGCCATCCTGCGCACCCTGGGCGCGAGCCCGAAAAGCATCATGGGCGTGTTCATGGTGCAGGGCGCCATGGTGGGCGTGATCGGCACCGGCCTGGGCCTGCTGCTGGGGCTGGGCATCGCCTTCAACATCGACACCATCGTGCCGGCGCTGGAGCGCGCGCTGGGCGCCAGCTTCCTGCCGCAGGACGTCTACCTCATCAGCCGCATGCCCAGCGACCCGCAGCGCGCCGACATCCTGCCGATCGCGGTGATCTCGCTGATCCTCTCGTTTGTGGCCACGATCTACCCGAGCTGGCGCGCCAGCCGCGTGAACCCCGCCGAAGCGCTTCGATATGAATGATGTTGTTCTCCAGGCGCAAGGCCTGACCAAGCGCTTCACCGAAGGCCGGCTGGACGTGACCGTGCTGCAGGGCGTGGACCTCACGGTGCGCGCGGGCGAGACCGTGGCCATCGTCGGTGCCTCGGGCTCGGGCAAGAGCACGCTGCTGCACCTGCTGGGCGGGCTGGATGCGCCTACCGCCGGCAGCGTCACGCTGATGAAGCAGCCACTCGCCGGGCTGAGCGCCGCGCAGCAGGGCGCGCTGCGCAACCGGCACCTGGGATTCGTCTACCAGTTCCACCACCTGCTGCCCGAATTCAGCGCGCGCGACAACGTCGCCATGCCGCTGTGGATCCGCCGCATGCCGCGCGCCGAGGCGGGCGCCCAGGCGGCCCAGGTGCTGGCCAAGGTCGGGTTGTCCGAACGGCTGCTGCACCGGCCGGCCGAGCTCTCGGGCGGCGAGCGCCAGCGCGTGGCGATTGCGCGCGCACTGGTCACGAAGCCGGCCTGCGTGCTGGCCGACGAACCCACCGGCAACCTGGACCGCAGCACCGCCGACGGTGTGTTCGATCTGATGATGCAGCTGGCCCGCGACCAGGGCACGGCCTTCATCGTCGTCACCCACGACGACGCCCTGGCCGCGCGCTGCGGCCGGGTGCTGCGGCTCACTTCCGGGGTGCTGTCCTGACAAAGCGCAGCGGCTGGTCCATGCCCTGCGCGTGGATCAGCAGCGTGTCGCCCTGCACCTCGTAGCGCTGGGCTTTCTGCAGCGCACCCAGGTAGCGCGATTCCTGCTCGCTGCCGCCGCCGGGGCAGGCCATCTTGGTGGACATCAGCGGACCGAACGTCAGGCGGTCCCGGTCGATCTCGACCGCGCCGGAAAAACGGTTGCAGGAGCCGTGGCCCACCGCCTGCCCCGGCTGCGGGAACAGCAGCGTGGCCGCCGGCTGCGGCAGCGCCGCCTGACCGGCAATGGACTGCAGCCGCCACTCGCTGCCCCACAGCGGTTCGGGCGCCGGCGAAGGCGCAGGGGCGGCGCAGGCCCCCAGCGTGCCGGCGATGGCCAGGGTCGCGATGGAAAAGAAACGGGTGGTGCGCAATGGCATGGGAATTCCTCCGTGGAGCCTGGTGGCCCCGGGGGTCGGGGCACAATGGTTCGAGGAGTTATACCCCCGATGTGGATCGACACGCACTGCCATCTGGACGCCCTCGAATTCGGCGCCGATCACGCGCTCGCCGTGCAGGCGCGCACGCTGGCGGCGCAGCGCGGCGTGGGGCTGTGCGTGATTCCGGCGGTGATGCGGCAGAACCTGGACACGGTGCGGCTGCTGGCCCACCGGCTGGGCGACGCCTATGCGCTGGGCATCCACCCGCTGTACGTGCCCCGGGCCGCGGACGAGGACCTGGATGCGCTGGACGCGGCGCTGGCCGAACACCGCCACGACCCGCGCCTGGTGGCGGTGGGCGAGATCGGGCTGGATTTTTTTGTGCCGGCCCTGTGCGAACCCGCCATGCGCGAACGGCAGGAGCGCTTCTACCGCGCCCAGCTGCGGCTGGCGCGCCAGCACGGCCTGCCGGTGATCCTGCACGTGCGGCGCAGCGCGGACGTGCTGCTCAAGCACCTGCGCGAGCTGCCCACCGGCGGCGGCATCGCCCACGCCTTCAGTGGCAGCGCCGAGCAGGCGCGCGCCTTCACCGACCTGGGCTTCGCGCTGGGCTTCGGCGGTGCGTCCACCTTCGAGCCGGCGAAGCGCCTGCGCGCGCTGGCGGCCGAACTGCCGCTGTCGGCGGTGGTGCTGGAGACCGACGCGCCGGACATCCCGCCGCAGTGGCTCTACGCCACCGCCGCCGAACGGGCTGCTGGCCGGCCACAGGGCCTGAACACGCCGGCCGAGCTGCCGCGCATCGGGGAGGTGATCGCTGGGCTGCGGGGCATGGCGCCGACCGAACTGGCCGAAGCTACCAGCGCCAACGCGGTTCGTGCGCTGCCGCGGCTGGCGGTGCTGGAACCGGTGAATTCATGACCCGCCTGGTCGGCCTGCCGCCGGTGATCGGGCCGCAGACCCGGCTGCTGGTGCTGGGCAGCTTCCCGGGTGTGGCTTCGCTGCGCGAGCAGCGCTACTACGGCCACCCGCAGAACCAGTTCTGGAAGATTCTGGGGGCGCTCTGGTCGGTGGATCTGGTGGCCCTGGGCTACGCGGAGCGGCTGGCCGTGGTGCGCGAGCGCGGGCTGGGTATCTGGGATGTTTATGCCGCCTGCGAGCGCGAGGGCAGTCTGGACACGGCCATCCGGAACGCCGAACTCAACGACTTCGGCCTTGTGCTTCGCGAGTGCCCGAACCTGGTGGCCATTGCCCACAACGGTGGCGAGAGTTTTCGGCATGCGAGGCACACGCAGGCGTGGGGTCTGCCGGTGTACCGGCTGCCGTCCACCAGCCCGGCGAACGCGAGCTGGTCGTTCGAGCGCAAGCTGGCGGCGTGGGCCGAGGTGTTCGGGGCCAGCGGTCTGCTGGACTGAGCCCTCACACCGTGCGGTGTGCCATCGGCGTCTCCGGCACCGGGTACCCAGCCGCACCGAAGGTAGAAACGATGGCCTTGTTGGTGTCGAAGTAGACCTGCCAGTAGTGGTCGGTGTGCGTGTACGGGCGCACGCACAGCAGCGGGCCTTCGGGCGTGAACTGCAGGATCTCGATGTCCGGGGCCGGTGAGGCCTTGACGTTCGGGATCGCCGCGATCACCGGGCGCAGACGGGCCATGGCGTCCATCACGTCCACGCTGTTGGCCACCTTGGCCACGCAGTCCACGCGGCGGTATGGCTCGGCGCTGAAGTTCTGCACGTTGTCTGCAAACACCTTGTTGTTGCCCACCACGGTCAGCACGTTGTCCGGCGTCAGCACCGTGGTGGCGAACAGGCCCAGTTCCTTCACGGTGCCCAGCGTGCCGCCGGCGTTGATGAAGTCGCCCACCTTGTAGGGCCGCAGGACCTGCAGGAACAGACCGGCCGCGAAATTGCCCAGCATGCCGCTCCAGGCCGCGCCGATGGCCAGGCCCGCGCCGGCCAGCAGGGCCGCGAACGAGGTGGTCTTGATGCCGAAGATGTCCAGGATGGCCAGCACCAGCACCAGGGTCAGCAGCACCGAGATGATGGACTTGAGGTACTGCGTGAGCGTGGCGTCGATCTTGCGGCCCTTCTCCAGCGCCGCGCCGATCAGACGCACCGCCAGCGCGATCAGCCAGCGCCCGACCACCCAGGCCGCAATCGCGCCCAGGATCTTCAGGCCGAAGTCGGCCCCCTGGGTGCTGAGGAAATTCCAGACCACTTCCATGTTCATAATGAATCCTTTCTCCTGGAACACCTTGTCCCGATGCGATCTTCCTTCGCCCATGCGAACTCTTTTCGACAGGCAGACGCCTTGACGCGCAACGCCGTGTCGTTTGCGCCGCCGCTGTCGCATTCCTGTGAGTGGAGGGCGCCCCGATGAGGAGTTCTTCACGCGCCGCAGCCGGCGCGCTGCCGGACGTCACACTCTCTGAAGACGGCGAGGTGCGTTTCCTGCACCTGGGCACCGAGTGGATCCAGGGCTCGATGATCATCGACGACCCCTTCGCCATCGAGCTGGACTACGTGCAGCGCATGATGGCCTGGTTGCTGTTTGTCGACCCCGACTCGGTGTCCAGACGCCGAGCCATGCAATTGGGCCTGGGCTCGGCCGCGCTGACCAAGTTCCATTACAAAAAGTTGCGCATGGACACCACGGCGGTGGAGATCAACCCGCAGGTGGTCGCCGCCTGCCGCGGCTGGTTCAAGCTGCCGCCCGACGGGCCACGCCTGCGCGTGCTGCTGGCCGACGCGGCGCAGGAGGTTCGCCAGGCGGTGCACCTGGGCAGCATCGACGCCCTGCAGGTGGACCTGTACGACCACGAGGCGGCGGCGCCCGTGCTCGACAGCCCCGACTTCTATGCCGACTGCCGCGCCCTGCTGACCGACGAGGGCGCGATGACGGTCAACCTGTTCGGCCGCGATGCCAGCTACGAGCGCTCGCTGGAAAGCATCTGCGCCGCGTTCGGGCGCGACGCGGTCTGGGCCTTCAAGCCCACGCGCGAAGGCAATACCATCGTCCTGGCGCAGCGCACCCCCCAGCGACCCACGCGCATGGAACTGCTGGCCCGCGCGGAAGAGATCCGCACGCGCTGGGACCTGCCCGCGGTGAAATGGCTGCGCATCTTCAAACCGGTTGAATGAGACCCGCATGAAAACCACCCACAAGCCCGCCGCCCCGAAAACCGCCGACGCCGGTCCGCTGGACTGGCGTGTCCTGGTGGGGTGGCTGCGCGAGGACGCCGTGATCTCGGCCGACGAGGCCGCACGCACCATCGCCCGCTGCGCTTCGGCCCACAGCGCCCAGCATCCGCTGGTGCGGCTGGCGGTGGTGGGCATGTCGCGCCAGTCGGACGGCCAGGTGCTCGACGTGGAGATGCTCACGCAGTGGCTGGCCGCGCGCAGCGGCATGGAGTTCTTCCGCATCGACCCGCTCAAGGTCGATGTGGGCAAGGTGGGCGACGTGATGAGCGCGGCCTACGCCGAGCGCCACAAGGTGCTGCCGGTGCAGGTGGGGCCCGCCGAGGTGGTGGTGGCGACGGCCGAGCCCTTCGTGCGCGACTGGATCCCCGAGGTCGAGCGCCAGACGCGCAAGAGTGTTCGCGTGGTGGTTTCGCCGCCGCAGGATGTCGCACGCTACACCGCCGAGTTCTTCGCGCTGGCCAAGTCCGTCCGGGCGGCCAGCAAGATGGGCAACCAGAGCAACCCCTTCGGCACCTTCGAACAGCTGGTCGAACTGGGCAAGGCCAACAAGCTGGACGCCAACGACCAGCACGTGGTGCAGGTGGTCGACTGGCTCTGGCAGTACGCCTTCGACCAGCGCGCCAGCGACATCCATCTGGAACCGCGCCGTGACCAGGGCGTGATCCGCTTCCGCATCGACGGTGTGCTGCACCCGGTCTACCAGATGCCGATGACGGTGATGAATGCCATGACCGCGCGCATCAAGCTGCTCGGCCGCATGGACGTGGTCGAGCGCCGCCGCCCGCAGGACGGCCGCATCAAGACGCTGCGGCCTGAGCGTGGCAATGGCAAGGGCGACGAGGTCGAAATGCGTCTGTCGACCCTGCCCACCGCCTTCGGCGAGAAGCTGGTGATGCGCATCTTCGACCCCGACGCGACGGTGAAGGACCTGGCCGCACTGGGCTTCTCGGCCACCGACGCGCCGCGCTGGGAGTCGCTGACCAAACGGCCGCACGGCATCATCCTGGTGACCGGTCCGACCGGCTCGGGCAAGACCACCACGCTGTACGCCACGCTCAAGCGCCTGGCGACCGAAGAGGTGAATGTCAGCACGGTCGAGGACCCGATCGAAATGATCGAGCCGGCCTTCAACCAGACCCAGGTGCAGCCGCACCTCGACCTGGACTTCGCGCAGGGGCTGCGCTCGCTGATGCGCCAGGACCCGGACATCATCATGGTGGGCGAAATCCGCGACCTGCCGACCGCCGAGATGGCGGTGCAGGCGGCGCTGACCGGCCACCTGGTCTTCTCGACCCTGCACACCAACGACGCGCCCAGCGCCATCATGCGGCTGATGGAACTGGGCATTCCGCCTTATCTGATCAACGCCACCGTGCTCGGGGTGCTGGCGCAGCGCCTGGTGCGCACGCTCTGCCCGTCGTGCAAGGTGCGCGAGGACGATGCGGCGGCCGAGGCCTCGCTCTCGTCGCTGGCCGATCTGGTCAAGCCCTGGCAGGTGAGCGGGAAGTACCGGCCCTACCAGCCGGTGGGCTGCGTGGAGTGCCGCATGACCGGTTTCCGCGGCCGCACCGGCCTGTACGAGCTGCTCACCATCACCGAGGCCTTCAAGGACAAGGTCAACCGCGAGCCGAAGATGGAGAGCCTGCGCCGCCAGGGCGTGACCGACGGCATGCGGCCGCTGCGCCTGGCCGGGGCTGCCCGGGTCGCCGAAGGCCTGACCACGCTGGACGAGGTGCTGGCCTGCACACCGCCGGTGCAATGACACCCTGAGAACCATGATCCCCATCAAGACCGAGTCGGCATGGCGCGGCACCGCCGACTGCCGCGCCTGCGGCATCCGCGACATGGTGCTGTTCGCGGACCTGCACGAAGACGACTTCAACCTGATCCACGCGCCCATCGACGACCTCGAATATGCGCCGGGACACGCACTGGTGCGCATGGGCGAAACCGCCACCTCGCTGTTCACGCTGCGGGCCGGCATGGTCAAGCTGGTGCGCAACACGGTGGACGGCCGCCAGCGCATCGTGCGGGTGCTGCGCAGCGGCGACGTGATCGGCCTGGAGGCCCTCATGGGGCCGACCTACGACGCCGACGCCATCGCGCTGACCAGTGTCCGCGTCTGCCGCCTGCCGCTGCAGGTGATCCAGCGGCTGAACCGCGAGACACCGCGCCTGCACCAGCGCCTGCTGGAGCGCTGGCACCGCAGTCTCAAGGAGGCCGACGACTGGCTGGCCGACCTCAACTTCGGCAACGCCCGCCAGCGCCTGGCGGGCCTGATCCTCAAGATGCGCACCGACCAGGACCCCACGCTGTGCACGCTGTTCTCGCGCGAGGACATGGGGGCCATGCTCGACCTCAAGCTGGAGACCGTCAGCCGCACGCTCAACGCCTTCGTGCGCGAGGGGCTGATCGAGCCGATGGACCGGATTGGCCGTGCCTACCGCATCGTCGATGCGGCGCGCCTGACGGCGCCCAAAGACTGAGCGCGAAGGCTCCCATCGCCGAACACGACAGCGGCGCTGGCGTGGCCTGCAGATAATTCCCGGATGACGGTCTCCGCTTCCCGCCCGCCCCACCTCGTTTCCGGACTGCTGCTGGCCTGCGCCGGCTCCATCGCCTTCAGCGGCAAGGCCATCATCGTCAAGCTCGCGTACCGCCACGGGGTCGATGCGGTGACGCTGATCATGTACCGCATGCTGTTCGCGCTGCCGATGTTCCTGGCCCTGGCCTGGTGGGCCACCTACCGGCAGGGCGGTGGCGCGAAGCACCCGCTGAGTCGGCGGGACTGGCTGGGCATCCTGGGCCTGGGCGTGACGGGCTACTACCTCGCCAGCTTCCTGGACTTCTGGGGCCTGAGCTACATCAGCGCCAGCCTGGAGCGCCTGATCCTCTACCTCAACCCCACCCTGGTGCTGCTGCTGGGCTGGCTGCTGTATGGCCGCCGCATCAGCGCCACGCAGGCGGTGGCGATGGCGGTGAGCTACGCGGGTGTGCTGCTGGTGTTCGGCCACGAGGCCGACTTCGCCGGCCCGGGCGCGGCGCTGGGCGCGCTGCTGGTGTTCCTCAGTGCCATCAGCTACGCGATCTACCTCGTCTACAGCGGGGAGATGGTCAAGCGCCTGGGATCGATGCGGCTGGTGGGGCTGGCGACCAGTGTGGCCTGTCTGCTGTGCCTGCTGCAGTTCGTGCTGCTGCGGCCGCTGAGCGCCGCCGAGGTGGCGTCCGAGGTGATCTGGCTGTCGGTGCTCAACGCCACCGCCTGCACCTTCGCGCCGGTGATCATGGTGATGATGGCCATCGAGCGCATCGGCGCGGGGCTGGCGGCGCAGACGGGCATGATCGGGCCGATGTCGACCATCGCCATGGGGGTGCTGATCCTGGGCGAGCCCTTCAACGGCTGGATCGTGGCCGGCACGGTGCTGGTGGTCTCGGGCGTGTTTCTGGTGACGCGCTTCGGCGGCCAGGCGGCGCAACCCAAACAGGACTAGGAGAAATCAAACATGGATCTGGGCATTGCAGGCAAGTGGGCGCTGGTGTGCGGCGCGAGCAAGGGCCTCGGGCTGGGCTGCGCGCAGGCGCTGGCGGCCGAGGGCGTGAACGTGGTGATGGTGGCGCGTGGCCGCGAGGTGCTGGACGCCTCGGCCGCGGCGCTGCGGGCCGCTTCGCCGGGCGTTGCCGTGATTGCGGTGGCCGCCGACATCACCACCCCCGAAGGGCGCGACGCCGCGTTCGCTGCGCCGGGCGGGCCGGGTACGGCCTTCGACATCGTGGTCACCAACGCCGGTGGCCCGCCGCCGGGCGACTTCCGGTCGTGGGACCGCGAGGCCTGGATCAAGGCGGTGGACGCCAACATGCTCACGCCCATCGAGCTGATCAAGGCCACCGTGGACGGCATGGCGGCGCGCGGTTTTGGCCGCATCGTCAACATCACCAGCAGCGCGGTGAAGGCGCCGATCGACATCCTGGGCCTCTCCAACGGCGCGCGCAGTGGCCTCACGGGTTTCGTGGCCGGTATCGCGCGCAGCGACATTGCCGCCAAAGGTGTGACGATCAACAACCTGCTGCCCGGCAAGTTCGCCACCGAGCGCCTGCAGGGCACGATCGCGGGCACGGCGTCCAAGACCGGCCAGACGGTGGAAGAAGTGCGCGCCGCGCAGCTGGCGCTGGTACCGGCCCGGCGCTTCGGCACGCCCGAGGAGTTCGGTGCCATCTGCGCCTTCCTCTGCAGCCGGCAGGCCGGCTACCTCAACGGCCAGAACGTCCTGCCCGACGGCGGGCTGTATCCCGGGACCTACTGATCAGCGCCGGGAACTGACCAGAATCCCGCCCACGATCAGCACGAAGCCGGCCAGGTGGTAGAGGTGCGGCGGCTCGCCCAGCAGGGTCGCCGACATCAGCGCCGCGAACAGCGGGGTGAGGTTGCTGAAGAAACCGGCCACAGTCGGACCGACCCGCGACACGCCGGCGCCCCAGGCGCGGTAGGCCAGCAGCGAGGGCCCGATGGCCACGTACAGCAGCGACAGCACCAGCGGCCAGCCCCAGCGCAGGTGGTGCTCGCCCTCGGGCAGGGACGGCAGCAGCAGCCACTCCCCGGTGGTCATGGCGGCGGACCAGGTGAGTCCGAAGGCCACCTGGGCGAGCAGGAAGGCGGCCCAGTCGCGCCGCACCTCTGGCGGCTCGCTGCCGGGCGCCGGGCGGGCGAGCATCCAGCTGTACCAGGCCCAGGTGATGGACGCCGCGAGCATCCAGGCGTCGCCCGGCACCAGCTGCAGGGTGCCCAGCTGGTGCCAGTCGCCGCGCACCAGCACCACGACCACCCCGGCCAGCGACAGCGCGGCGCCCAGGGCAGCGCGCCTTGTCACCGGCACGCCGTAGAACAGCCGTCCCAGCAGGATCATCCACACCGGCATGCTGGCGGCGACCAGCGTGACGTTGATCGGCGTCGAGGTCTTGAGCGCCATGTACTGCAACGCGTTGTAGAGCGCCACGCTGGTCAGGCCCAGCACGGCGAAGCGCCGGCCATGCGCCCACACCGGGCTGCGCGGTGCCAGCACCCAGGCGGCCAGCGGCAGCAGCATCACGAAGGCCAGCACCCAGCGCAGGAAGTTGAAGGTGATGGGCGGGATGCTGCCCTGCATCAGCCGGCCGACCACGGCGTTGCCGGCCCACAGCAGCGGCGGTATCAGGAGCAGGGCCGCGGTGGCCGGTGTCAGGCGCTGGGAGGGGTTGGACATGCCTGCACTGTAGCGACCGGGGGCATCCCCTGGCTGGCCTGGGGCTGACGGCCTGACACCCTCGGGACGTTCGCGAATCGTGGCAGCATGTGCGGCATTGCCAACCTGAGGAGACCTGCATGACCCAGACCAGCCGCGCCGTGCGCATCCACGCCCATGGCGGTCCCGAACAGCTTGTTGTCGACACCGTCGAGGTGGGTGAACCCGGACCGGGCGAGGTCCGCATCCGCCACCACGCCATCGGCCTGAACTTCATCGACGTCTACCAGCGCACCGGCCTCTACCCCAACCCCATGCCACTGGCACTGGGCATGGAAGGTGCGGGAGTGATCGAGGCGGTGGGCGAGGGCGTGACCCATCTCAAGGTCGGCGACCGCGCGGCCTACGCGGCGGGCAAGCCCGGCAGCTACTGCGATGTGCGCGTGATGCCGGCGATGAACGTCTGCCAACTGCCCGACGGCATCTCGTTCGAGACCGGTGCAGCCATGATGCTCAAGGGCCTGACCGCGCAGTACCTGCTCAAGCGCTGCAAGCCGGTGGAAGGTCTGGAGAAGGGCGACTTCGTGCTGTTCCACGCCGCGGCCGGTGGTGTCGGACTGATCGCCTGCCAGTGGGCCAAGGCCCTGGGCCTGCGCCTGATCGGCACGGCCGGCAGCGACGAAAAGTGTGCGCTGGCGCGCGAGCACGGCGCCGAGTTCACCATCAACTACCGCACCGAAGACTTCGCCGCGCGCGTGAAGGAGATCACCAGCGGCCAGGGCGTGAAGGTGGTCTACGACTCGGTCGGCAAGGACACCTTCGACAAGTCGCTGGACTGCCTGCGGCCGTTCGGCCTGATGGTCAGCTTCGGCAACGCCAGCGGCCCGGTGGCGCCGTTCGCGCCGGGCATCCTGGGTCCCAAGGGCTCGATCTACGTCACGCGCCAGACCCTGTTCACCCACATCAGCAGCCGCGAGCGCACACAGGCCATGGCCGATGACCTGTTCGACGTGGTGGGCAGCGGCGCGGTGAAGATCCGCATCGACCAGCGCTTCGCGCTGACCGATGTACGCAAGGCGCACGAGAGCCTGGAGGCGCGCCAGACCACTGGGTGCACCGTGCTCCTGCCCTGAGCGGGGGGCAACAAAAAAGCCCCGGGGCCTGATGGTCCCGGGGCTTGTTCAATGCTCAACAGGCGGCGGTCAGAACTTGAAGCCGACGCCGAAGGTGACGCCGTCGACCTTGGTCCCGCGGCGGTCCAGGTAGTTCATGTAGTCGGCGTTCAGCGAGAGCTGCGGCGTGAGGCTGAAGCTCGCGCCTCCGCCATAGGCGAAGCCGGTGGTGCGGTTCGAGTCGCCGACGCCGAACGCCGAGGTGCTCACCTTGGTGCTGGCCACGCCGGCCCGGCCGTACAGCTCCACGGTGTCGCCCAGCATCACCTTGGGTTTGACGAACGCCCCCAGCATGTTGTCGACCTCACCCGTGGCCCTGGCCGGCCCGATGCGCACCGAGTCGTCCTTCAGGCCGGTGGCGGCGTGGCCCTCGATGGCCAGGTGCGGCGCGAGTTCCACGCCCACGATGGCGCGGGCGGCGGTCGGCTTGACCTTGGCGTCGAAGCCCCGGCTGTCCTGCTTGAGGTTGAACTGGCTGTAGCCCACCTCGCCGTACACCCCCTGGGCCTGCGCGCCGAGGGCGAGCAGCGAAGCGGAGCCGATGAGCACTGTTTGCAGACGTCGTTTCATGAAACCTCCTGGTTGTGAAGATCGCTGACCCGGACAGGCCAACGCCCAGTAGGAGGGACGCGCGGGACAGCGGGTTCCGGTGATTGGGACAACGCTGCGCAAACGAGGTAATGAAATGTAGGCCGTGGGCACAACAAAAAAGGCCACCGGAAGGTGGCCCTTGGACTCAAGGCGAGCTTGCTTCAGAAGGCCACGCCGGCGCCCAGCGTGAAGCCGGTGAGCTTCACGCCGCTGCCGCTGTAGTAGCTCATGTAGTCGGCGGCCACGCTGACCGGGCGGTTGCCGAAGGACTTCCAGGGCGTCACCGTCTTGAATCCCAGCCCGTAGGACAGGCCGGCGCCGCCGTCGGTGCCGGTGTAGCCGCCGACGCTGGTGCCGGCGTTGGCGATGCCCAGGCGGGCGAAGAACTCGGTCTCACCACCGATGCGCAGCCGCGGCTTGGCGTAGGCGCCCAGCAGGGTGCCGGCGCTCACGCTGTAGGCGGTGCCCCAGGGCCCCACGGCATCGGCGCCACGCAGGCCCAGGCCCAGCATGGCTTCGGCGGCCAGGTTGGGGTGGTAGTCGTAGCCGGCGACAGCGCGCAGCATGATGGGCTTGGCCGAGATGCCGGCGCGGGCGATCTTGTAGTGCAGAAAGCTCAGGCCGAGCTCTCCGTACACCTGTCCGTCCAGGCCTTGCGAGGCCAGACTTTTTTCCACATAGGCCTCGCCTTTGGCGGCGCCGGCACTGGCCTTCTTCTGAACGGTCTGCGCCGAGGCGGCGCAGGTCATCACAGCCATCGCGCCGAGCGCGATGAGCTTCTTCATCGTTTGCATGGGAACTCCCTGAAAAAACAAAAAAACGCTGGGTCGCCTTCTTCCGCTTGACGGGCGGCACACAAGAAAAAAGGAGCCCGTTGTCGGGCTCCTTTTCCTGGTGGAAAGCGGCGGGATTATATCTTTGGACTTACCGTCTTCAGCGCATCCTGCAGGTGCGAGAGGGTGCCCGCCACGTCGTGCCACTTGTCCAGGCCGAACAGGCCGATGCGGAAGGTCTTGAAGTCGGCGCCTTCGTCGCACTGCAGCGGCACGCCGGCGGCGGTCTGCAGGCCGGCGGCGAGGAACTTCTTGCTGTTCTGGACGTCCGGATCGCTGGTGTAGCTGACCACCACGCCGGGCGCCTGGAAGCCGGGCGCAGCCACGCTGGCAAAACCGTTCGACTCCAGCAGCGCACGCACCTCGCGGCCCAGAGCGACCTGTTCATCGCGCACCTTGGCAAAGCCGTAGGCCTCGGTCTCTTTCATGGTGTCGCGCAGGCGTTGCAGCGCATCGGTCGGCAGGGTGGTGTGGTACGCATGGCCGCCGCCTTCGTAGGTCTCCATGATCTGCAGCCACTTCTTCAGATCCATGGCGAAGGTCGTGCTCTGGGTGGTGTCGATGGCCTGTCGGGCGCGCTCGCTGAGCATCACCATGGCGCAGCAGGGCGAGCTGCTCCAGCCCTTCTGCGGTGCGGAGATCAGGATGTCGACGCCGGTGGTCTTCATGTCGACCCACATGGCGCCGGAGGCGATGCAGTCCAGCACGAACAGGCCGCCCACGGCGTGCACGGCCTCGGCCACCGCCTGCAGGTAGTCGTCGGGCAGCATCATGCCGGCGGCCGTCTCCACGTGCGGTGCGAACACCAGCGCCGGCTTCTCTTTGGCGATCGCGGCGGTCACCTCCTCGATCGGGCAGGGCGTCCAGGGCGACTGCGCACCGTCAGCGGTCTTGCGCGCCTTGAGCACGGTGTGGCTGGCGGGAATCGAGCCCATGTCGAAGATCTGCGTCCAGCGGTAGCTGAACCAGCCGTTGCGGATCACCATGACGTGTTTTCCGTGCGCGAACTGGCGCGCGACGGACTCCATGCCGAAGGTGCCACTGCCGGGCACCAGCACCGCCGAGTGCGCGCCATAGACCTGCTTGAGCATGGCCGAGATGTCGGTCATCACACCCTGGAAGCGCCGCGACATGTGGTTGAGCGCGCGGTCGGTGTAGACCACCGAAAATTCCAGCAGTCCGTCGGGGTCGATGTGGGGCAGCAGTCCGGGCATGAGGGTGTCTCCGTCAACAGGTGTGCCGGCCAGATTAGCACAGCACCCAGCACTTTCATCGCAGGGCCGCCCCAAGATGAAAGTAGCCCCTTGGGGGCAGCGACCCGCGTGGCGGCGGAGCGTGGGGCGGATGTTCAGTGCCGGCCGTGCGGTGTCTCCAGGCTCTGCAACCGGCTTTCGCGCAGGCGGCTGGGCGCCAGCGCGCCGGCCGAGTCGAGGATGGGATAGGCGATCGAACAGATGTGCGAGTTGATGCGCTTGAGGTCGCTGATCAGGTCAATGTGCAGCGAGCTGCTTTCCATGCTGGGGGCCGCGCGTTCGGTCAGGCGCTCAAGGTGGCTGCTGGCGTATTCGCGCTCCATCTCGCGAAAGCGCACCTTTTCTTCCAGCAGGCGCTGCGCGTCCCGCACGTCGCCGTCAAGGAAGACGCTCATGCCCAGGCGCAGGTTGTCCAGCAGCCGCGCGTGCATCGCGCTGATCTCGGTCATGCCGGCTTCGGAGAACTCGCGGCCCTTGCGGATCTTCTTGTCCTCGATGTCCAGCAGCACGCGCTCGACGGTGTCGCCGATCTGCTCCATGTTGATGGTGAAGCTGATGATGTCGGTCCAGCGCCGGCCTTCCTTCTCGTTGAGCTGCTCGCGCGAGATCTTGGTCAGGTAGTACTTGATGGCCGAATACAGGTCGTCCACCGTGTCGTCCATCTTGCGCAGGTCCTGCGACAGCTGCAGGTCATTGGTCCGGATGACCGTCATCACGCCACGCAGCATGGTTTCCACCACGTCGGCCTGGTGCAGGGCCTCGCGCGCCGCACACGAGATCGCCAGCGATGGCGTGGCCAAGGCGGAGGGGTCGAGGTGATTGGGGCGTTCGAGCGCGCTGCCGGCTTTCTGCAGCGGCAGCAGCTTCTCCACCCAGTGGGCCACGGTGCCGGTCAGGCCGATGAAGACCAGGCCGACCATCAGGTTGAAGCACAGGTGGAACAGCACGGTCTGCGCCGCCGGGTCCGGTACCCAGGGCGGCACCCAGCGCAGCCAGAACGGAATGAGCGCCGGCGCGATGGCCACGCCCATCAGCTTGAAAAGCAGGTTGCCCAGCGGCACCTGGCGCGTGGCGCGGTTGGCTTTGGCCGTGGTCAGCACCGCCAGCAGGCCGCTGCCCAGGTTGGCTCCCAGCACCAGGCCCAGCGCCACGTCGATGCCCACCACATTGATGGCCAGGGTTGCTGTCAGCAGCACCACTGCCAGGCTGGAATACGACAGCACCGCCAGCGTGGCGCCGACCAGGATCTCCAGCATGCGGTCGCTGGTCAGCGATTCCAGCATCAGCTGCACCGCGGGGTTGGCGGTCAGCACGTGCGTGGCCTGGCTCACCAGCTGCAGGGCCAGCAGCATCAGGCCCAGGCCGATCAGCACGCGCCCCACGTCACCGACCTGGGTGCCCTGGCGCAGGATGAACAGCGTAACGCCCACAAAGATGAACAGCGGCGAGAGCCAGGACAGGTCGAAGGAGAACACCACCGCCATCACGCTGGTGCCGATGTCGGCGCCCAGCATCACGGCCAGGGCCGCGGGCAGGGTGATCAGGCCGCGGCCGACGAAGGACGCGGTGATGAGGGCTGTGGCGGTGCTGGACTGCACCAGGGCGGTGACGCCCAGTCCCGACAGCGCCGCGGTGAGGCGGTTGCCCATGCTGGCCGCCAGCACCTGGCGCAGCTTGCTGCCCAGCACGCGCAGCACGCCGGTGCGCACCAGGTGGGTCCCCCAGACCAGCAGCGCGATGGCGGCCAGCAGATTCAGCAGGTGTTTCATGTCCGGGAAAACTATACCCGGAGTGCCATCGGTTTAACGGCTCTTCTTCACCCGCAGGATTTCGTCGAGGATCAGTGCGACCGCGCCGACAGTGATACCCGCATCGGCCAGGTTGAACGCCGGGAAATGGCCGCCGGGGAACAGGCCCGACAGGAAGGACCAGTGGAAATCCAACATGTCGACCACGTAGCCGTGCAGCACGCGATCCACCACGTTGCCGATGGCGCCACCCAGGATGCAGGACAGCGCGAAGGCAAACAGCTTCTGTCCGGGGTGAGAGCGCAACATCCACACAATGAATACGGCCGCCGCGATGCCGATGCCGGTGAACAGCCAGCGCTGCCAGCCACCGGCGGAGGCCAGGAACGAGAAGGCGGCGCCGGTGTTGTGCACCCGCACGATGTTGAAGAAGCTGGTGACGTAGGTGCTGTCGCCCAGCTGGTAGTAGCCCAGGATCAGGGTCTTGGTGAACTGGTCCAGCAGGAAGACGACCGCGGCCAGGCCGAGCCATGGCCAGAGGCTTGCCTTGGTTTTGGCCATCAGGCGATGCTCCTCGTTTCACCAGTGCCGGTGCCGGCCGCTTCGGCCAGGTTGCCCACGCAGCGGCCGCACAGCGTGGGGTGCTCGGCGTGTGCGCCCACATCGTCGGCGTAGTGCCAGCAGCGCTCGCACTTGGTGGCGGTGCTGGGGGTCACGGTCACGGCCAGTTCGGCGCCGTCGACCACGGTCACGGCCGAGGTGATGGTCACGAACTTCAGGTCCGCGCCCAGCGCGCGCAGCAGGGCCGCGTCGTCCGCACCGGCGGTGATGGTCAGAGTCGCCTGCAGCGACGCGCCCACCTTGCCTTCGGTGCGCAGGTCTTCGATCGCCTTGTTGGCCACGTCGCGGATCTCGCGGATGCGGGCCCACTTGGCCAGCAGCGCTTCGTTGGCTGAGGGCAGGGCGCTGAAGGTCTCGAAGAAGATCGAGCCCTGCGTCGAGTCCTTGGCGAACACGGCCCAGGCCTCCTCGGCAGTGAAGCTCAGGATGGGCGCCATCCAGCGCAGCATGGCGTGCGTGATCTGGTGCAGGGCGGTCTGGGCCGAGCGGCGCGCCAGGCTCTTGGGGGCGGTGGTGTAGAGCCGGTCCTTGAGCACGTCGAGGTAGAACGCGCCCAGGTCTTCGGAGCAATAGACCTGCAGCTTGGCGACCACGGGGTGGAACTCGTAGACGTCGAAGTGCTTCAGGATTTCGGCCTGCAGCTCGCTGGCGCGGGCCATGGCGTAGCGGTCGATCTCCAGCATTTGGTCCAGCGGCACGGCGTCGGTGGTCGGGTCGAAATCGACCGTGTTGGCCATCAGGAAGCGCAGCGTGTTGCGGATGCGGCGGTACGCGTCCACCACGCGGGCCAGGATCTTGTCGTCGATGTTCAGATCGCCCGAGTAGTCGGTCGCACCCACCCACAGGCGCACGATCTCGGCCCCCAGCTTGGTGGTCACCGACTGCGGCTCCACCGTGTTGCCCAGCGACTTGCTCATCTTGCGGCCCTGGCCGTCGGTGGCGAAACCGTGGGTCAGCAGGCCACGATAGGGCGCGCGGTCGTAGATGGCGCAGCCCAGCAGCAGCGAGCTGTGGAACCAGCCGCGGTGCTGGTCGTGGCCTTCCAAGTACAGGTCGGCCTCGGGGCCTTGAGCGTGGCTGGCGCCGTTCGGGTAGGCCTTGGCGTGGCTGCCGCGCAGCACGTGCCAGAAGGTCGAGCCGGAGTCGAACCAGACTTCGAGGATGTCGGTGCTCTTGGTGTACTGCGGCGCATCGGCGCCCAGGATGTCTTCGGCCGTCACGCGGCTCCAGGCCTCGATACCGCCCTTCTCGACGATGTCGGCCGCCTGGTCGAGGATGGCCATGGTGTTGGGGTGCAGTTCGCCCGAATCCTTGTGCAGGAAGAAGGGCACCGGCACGCCCCACGACCGCTGGCGCGAGATGCACCAGTCGGGCCGGTTGGCGATCATGTCGCGCAGGCGGGCCTTGCCATTCTCGGGGTAGAAGCTGGTGTGGTCGATCGCGTCCAGGGCCAGCTGGCGCAGCGTCTTGGGCGCCTTGTCCTTGGTGAACACGCCTTCGCCCTCGTCCATGCGCACGAACCACTGGGCGGCGGCGCGGTAGATGACGGGCGTCTTGTGGCGCCAGCAGTGCGGGTAGCTGTGGGTGATGCCTTGCGTGGCCATCAGGCGGCCGTGTTCGCGCAGGGTGTCGATGATGACCGGGCAGGCCTTCCAGATGTGCTGGCCGCCGAACAGAGGCAGCTCTTCGGCGTAGACGCCGTTGCCCAGCACCGGGTTGAGGATCTGGTCGTAGCGCAGGCCGTGCGCGACACAGCTGTTGAAGTCGTCCACGCCGTAGGCAGGGGCCGAGTGCACGATGCCGGTGCCGTCGCCGTCGCTGACGTAGTCGGCCAGGTACAGCGGCGAGAGGCGCTTGTAGCTGTATTCGTTGCCAGGGACGTTGATGTCATCCGGTAGGTCATACAGCGGGTGACGGAACACCTGGCCGCGCAGGGCCTCGCCCTTGGCCGTGGCCAGCACGTTGCCGCTCAGGCCGAAGCGCTCCAGGCACTTCTCGACCAGGCTGGCGCCCAGCAGCAGCACGCCCTTGGGTGTGTCGACCAGGGCGTACTCCAGCTCGGGGTGGGCGTTCAGGGCCTGGTTGGCCGGGATGGTCCAGGCGGTGGTGGTCCAGATGACCGCGAAGGCCTGCTTGCCGTCAGGCAAGGCACTCAGGCCGAAGGCTTGGGCCAGACCGGCGGCGTCGTTGGACTCGAAAGCCACGTCCAGCGTGTCGCTCTTCTTGTCGGCGTATTCGATCTCGAATTCGGCCAGCGATGACCCGCAGTCGAAGCACCAGTAGACCGGCTTGAGGCCCCGGTAGACGAAGCCGCGCTCGATCACGCGCTTGAAGGCGCGGATCTGGCCGGCCTCGTTGGCCGGGTCCATGGTGCGGTAGGGGCGCTCCCAGTCGCCCAGCACACCCAGGCGCTTGAAGTCCTCGCGCTGCTGGTTGATCTGCTCGGTGGCGTAGGCACGGCTCTTGGCCTGCATGTCGTCGCGGCTGAGGTTGCGGCCGTGCAGCTTCTCGATGGCGTTCTCGATCGGCAGGCCGTGGCAGTCCCAGCCGGGGATGTACTGCGCGTCGAAGCCGGCCAGTTGGCGGCTCTTGACGATCATGTCCTTGAGCACCTTGTTCAGGGCGTGACCGATGTGCAGCTTGCCGTTGGCGTAGGGCGGTCCGTCGTGCAGCACGAACAGGGGCGCACCCTGACGGGCCTCGCGCAGGCGCCTGTACAGACCGCCATCGTTCCAGTCGTTGACCC
>QXGG01283380.1_pt1 | contig 68259 bp, 53 predicted proteins | sample 1982491 | NCBI WGS metagenome assembly QXGG01 (sample SAMN09924614, study PRJNA488089) | Wastewater metagenome, whole genome shotgun sequencing project. | isolation source: South African research farm wastewater | place: South Africa: Irene, Agricultural Research Council, Animal Production...
AACACGCAGGCGCCGGCGTTCCAGGGCGCGAAGAAGCAGCTCCAGGCGTGCTTGGCCCAGCCCGGCGAGGAGATGTTCATGTGGCGGTCGTTGGGCTTGAGACCGATCCAGTACATCGTCGACAGGTGGCCGACCGGATAGGACTGGTGGGTGTGCAGCACCAGCTTGGGCTTGGAGGTGGTGCCCGAGGTGAAGTAGAGCAGCAGCGGGTCATCGACGCGGGTCACGCCGTCCGGGGTAAACTGCTCGGACTCGGCCGCCGCCTCCTCGAAGGCCTTCCAGCCCGCCGGCGCGCCGCCCACCGCGATGCGACCGAAGTCGCCCGGCAGGTGCTCGAACTTGTCGGTGTGGGCCTTGCCGATCACCACATGCTTGACCTGGCCGCGCTCGACGCGGTCCACCAGGTCCTCGGGGGTGAGCAGCGTGGTCGCCGGGATCACCACCGCGCCGAGCTTGATCGCGGCGAGCATGGTCTCCCACAGCGGCACCTCGTTGCCGAGCATGATCAGGATGCGCTCGCCGCGTTTGACGCCCTGCTTGCGCAGCCAGTTGGCGACGCGGTTCGAGCGCGCCGACATCTGGGCAAACGACAGCTTCGCCTCGCGCCCGTCCTCCTCGATGATCCACAGCGCGGGGTGGTCGTTGTCCCGGGCCATGGCGTCGAAGTAGTCCAGCGCCCAGTTGAACTCCTTGAGCTTGGGCCACTTGAAGCCGGCGTAGGCGGTCGCGTAGTCGCTGCGGTGTTGCAGCAGGAAGTCGCGGGCGGCAAGAAATTCATTCACAGCAGTCATGGGCTCTCCTCTCCGATGCGTCGTTGAAATCATGAATGGCGGACTCAGCCGCCACAGCAACACACCATTTTACGTTGACGTTAACGTAATTCATGAATGAAGATCGAAAAAAGTACTGCGAGGATAAAGCTGGACCAGCGTTATCTCGCCGTGGCTGCGCCGCAAGCAATCGGTATACTTCCCACTCGTTGCGCTCTTCGAGCGCCCGTTCATCGCGAGGAACGCCCATGTCGTTGACACTGCCCGCCCTCATCGCTCGCTACGGTGCCGACGCTGCGCCGCCCGAGGCGGCCATGACGGCGCTGATCGCGCAGCTGCTCGAGCACCGCTCGGTGCGCGCCTACCTGCCCGACCCGGTCAGCGATGCCCAACTCGCAGCCCTCATCGCCGCCGCCCAGTCCGCCGCCAGTTCGTCCAACCTCAACCTGTGGAGTGTGGTCGCCGTGCGTGATGCAGACAAACGCGCCCGCCTCGCCGAACTCGCCGGCAAGCAGACGCATGTGCGCGACGCCCCCCTGCAGCTCGTGTGGCTGGCCGATCTCGCCCGCCTGCGTCGCATCGCGACCCAGCTCGAGCGCCCGCTGGCCGCACTGGACTATGCGGAGATGTTTCTCACTGCGGTCATCGACGCCGCGCTTGCCGCCCAGAACGCTGCCGCCGCCGCCGAGTCGCTTGGCCTGGGCACGGTGTACATCGGCGGCATGCGTAACCAGCCGGAAGCGGTCGCCGCGCTGCTCGAGCTGCCACCCGAGGTGTTTGCGGTGTTCGGCATGTGCGTCGGCACGCCCGACCCGGCCCACCCGACCGAGGTCAAGCCGCGCCCACCGCAGTCGGTGGTGCTGCACCATGAGCGCTACCGCCAGGACGTGCAGGACGCGGGGGTCGAGGCCTACAACCAGACCATGGCACAGTTCTACGCGGCGCAGAAGATGAACGTACACGGCACCTGGGCGGTCCATTCAGCCAAGCGCGTGGCTGGGCCGGACAGCCTGTCCGGACGCGACCGCCTGGTCGAGGCTCTGAACGCGCTCGGCTTCAGACTCAAGTAAGCACGCGCCCCTTCGCAGCCCAACCATCCGAGGCCCCTATGCGCACCCGCAACAGCTCGCTGAGTACCGACCAGAAGGCCCTCGCGGTCAACCTCGACAAATACAAGTACGGCTCCATCGTCGAGATCGGCGCCGGCCAGGAGGTCGCGCGCCGCTTCTTCCAGGTCGGCGCGGCCGCCGGCACCGTCGCCAAGACGATGTCGGCCTACGACATGGCGGTCAGCGACGACATCTACGGCCATGTCGACCGCTACGTCAGCCGCGCCCGCCTGCTGCAGATGCTGGACAAGGAGTTCACCCAGGTGGTCGCCCGACTCGCCCATCTGCGGCCCAAGAACACCACCTTCTTCGCCTACGCGGCCACCGTTACCGCGCGCAGCTTCAAGCAGAAGAACGAGTGCCACGGCTGGGTCGGCATCCGTCTGCAGCTGCACCCGGGTGCCGAACCGAGCGACGTGATCATGCACGTGCGCATGCTCGACAACGACAATGCACTGCAGTCCGAGGCGCTCGGCATCCTCGGCGTGAACCTCATTCACGGCGCCTTCTTCCATCACCAGAATCCGGAATGGGTGATCGAGGGTCTGGCCGACGGACTCGGTTCGGAGCGCATCGAGGTCGATCTGATCCACTTCTCCGGCCCCTACTTCGAGGAAGTCGAAAACCGCCTGATGAACCTGCACCTGATCCGCAGCTGGCTGACGCGCGCGGTGGTGTTCAACCCGGCGGGCGAGGTGGTGGTGCCCGGCGAGCTGTTCTACCGCAAGCCGGTGATGGTCATGCGCGGCAGCTTCAAGCCGGTGACCTGGGTCAACATCGACATGATGCGCTCGGGCCTGCGCCAGTTCAGCCAGCTCGCCGAGGTCAAGGAGGACGAGGTCCTGTCGCTGGCCGAGGTCACCATGAACTCGCTGATCAGCGGCGACAACGTCGATGGCGCCGACTTCCTCGCCCGCATCGACCTGCTCGCCTCGCAGGGCTACACGGTGATGATCTCGGACTACGTACGCTTCTTCCGCCTGCGCGCCTACCTGCGCCGCTACACGCGCAAGCCGATCGGTATCGTGCTGTCGGTGCGCGACTTCCAGTTCCTGTTCGACGAGAAGTACTACGAGGGCCTGGAGGGCGGCATCCTCGAGGCCTTCGGCAAGCTGTTCCCCGACAACACCCACGTCTATGTGTACCCCTCGCGCCCGCGCGGCACGGACCCCTCGGCCACGATTACGCTCGACAACGTGCAGGTGCCGGCCAGGCTCCATCACCTGCTGGCCCACCTGAAGGACAACGACAAACTGGTGGCGGTGCAGCCGCAGGACGACAGCCACCTGCACATCGACGTCACCGAAGTGCTCACCGGGCTGCGCCGCGGCCGCGGCGAGTGGGAGGCCGACGTGCCCGAGGGCGTGGCGCAGCGCATCATCGAGTCGCGCCTGCTGGGTTACGACACCGAGTAGGTCGCAGCGCCTTTTCGCGCGCGCCTGGCACCGGGTGTTGCCCCCCCAGGAGGCCCTGCATCGCGGGGCCTCCTGCCTTCGTGCAGGCAGGCGCGAGGAACTTAGCCCCCTGCCTGCGCTCTCTGTTATGTGCACTGCAACATTCGGGAACACCTGCGCAGGGAGAATGAGGACATGCTCGTGGTGCCGTTCCCGGTGCTCGCCCTGATGCTGCGCGCCATACCGGGCTCCGCGTTCGGCGCCTCCTGATGCCCGCCCCGCGCGGCGCAACACACAATCCACCCATGACATCATGAACTCGACGCAAACCCGCTCGCCACAGATCGAACGCCCTCACGCTCTGGACGCCGATGCGGTCCTGGCCCGGCTCGACGCCGACCGCGAGGGCCTGAGCTGGATCGAGGCCGAACGCCGCCTTGCCGAGATCGGCCCCAACCGCCTGCCGCAAGCGCCCAGGGAAGGCCTGCTCAAGCGCTTCTTCAAGCACTTCAACGACGTCCTGATCTACGTGCTGCTAGGGGCCGCGGCAATCACCGCGGCACTCGGCCACTGGATCGACACTGGCGTGATCCTCGGCGTGGTCGTCATCAACGCCGTCATCGGCTTCATCCAGGAAGGCAAGGCCGAGCAGGCGCTCGAAGGCATCCGCAAGATGCTGTCGGTGCATGCGCATGCACGGCGCGACGGCCAGTGGATCGAGGTCGAGGCCGCCGGCCTGGTACCGGGCGACGTCGTGCGCCTGCGCTCGGGCGACCGCGTGCCAGCCGACCTGCGCCTGATCGAGGTCACCAACCTGCGCATCGAGGAGTCGGCCCTTACCGGCGAGTCGGTGCCGGTGGATAAGAATGTGGGGGCAGTCGCGGCTGATGCCGGCATCGGCGACCGCTTCGGCATGGCCTATTCCGGCACCCTGGTCGCCGCCGGCCGTGGCATCGGCGTGATCACCGCCACCGGCCCGTACACCGAGCTCGGGCGCATCAACCGCATGATCGCCGAGGTGCAGACGCTGCAGACACCGCTCACGCGGCAGATGGCGCAGTTCAGCAAGATCCTCTCGGTGTTCATCGTCGCGCTGGCGATCCTGATGCTGGTGATCGGCGTCACCTTGCACGCGTTCGCGCTCGGCGAAGTCTTCCTCGCCGCGATCGGCTTCGCCGTCGCCGCCATCCCGGAGGGTCTGCCGGCGATCCTCACCATCACGCTGGCGCTCGGTGTGCAGCGCATGGCGCAGCGCAACGCCATCACCCGCAAGCTGACCGCGGTCGAGACCCTGGGCTCGGTCACGGTGATCTGCTCGGACAAGACCGGCACCCTGACCCGGAACGAGATGACCGCCCGCCACATCGTCACCCGCGGCGGCTTCTTCAATGTCAGCGGCACCGGCTATCAGCCCGAGGGCGACATCACCCTCGACGGGAAGGCGGCCCGCCTCGAGCATCACGACCACCTGCAGGCGCTGATCGAGGTCGTTGCCGTGGCCAATGACACGCATGTGACCGAGGAAGACGGCCAGTGGAAGGTCACCGGCGAGCCCACCGAAGGCGCGCTGCGCACGCTCGCGCACAAGGCCGGCTTCGACGCCGATGGCCACGCGCGCCACGCCAGCATCCCCTTCGAGTCGGCCAACAAATTCATGGCCACGCTCAATACGACACCTGGCGGGATGTGCCGCATCCTGCTCAAGGGCGCACCCGACCGCCTGCTCGACCGCTGCCACCACGAACTCGGCGCCACGGGCGAACTCGAGGCGCTCGACCGCGTTTTCTGGGAGGAACGAATCGATGCGCTGAGCGCCGAGGGCCTGCGCGTGCTGGCCGCGGCCGCGCGTGAAGTGCCCGACACCAAGCGCGAACTCGCGCTCGAGGACCTCGACGAGGACATGGTCTTCCTCGGCCTCATCGGCATCATCGATCCGCCACGCCCCGAGGCGATCGAGGCCATCCGCCGCTGCCACGAGGCCGGCATCCGGGTAAAGATGATCACCGGCGATCACGCCGGCACCGCACGCGCGATCGGCATCGAGATGGGCCTGGGGACGGCCGACACGCTCAAGGTGATCTCCGGCGCCGAGATCGAGGCAGCCAGCGCCGAGGAACTGCAGCGCATCGCCCACGACTGCGACATCTTTGCCCGTACCAGCCCCGAGCACAAGCTGCGTCTGGTGACGGCGCTGCAGGCGCGCGGCGAGGTGGTGGCCATGACTGGCGACGGCGTCAACGACGCCCCCGCGCTCAAGCGCGCCGACGTCGGCGTGGCAATGGGCATCAAGGGCACCGAGGCGACCAAGGAGGCCGCCGAGATCGTGCTCGCCGACGACAACTTCTCGTCGATCGAGCGTGCGATCGAGGAAGGCCGCACCATCTACGACAACCTCAGGAAGGCGATCCTCTTCATCCTGCCCACCAACGGCGCCCAGGGCTTCGTGATGCTGGCAGCGGTGGTGCTCGGCCTCACCCTGCCACTCACCCCGGTGCAGATCCTGTGGGTGAACATGGTGGTGGCGGTCACGCTCGCGCTCGCGCTCGCCTTCGAGCCAGCAGAGCCGGGGGTGATGCAGCGCCCACCGCGCAAACCCGGCGCCCCGATCATGGACGGCGCGATGCTGGCGCGCGTGGCCTTCGTCTCGCTGCTGATCGGCGGCGCCACGATGCTGTCCTTCGAGTACTCGCTGCACGCGGGCATGGACTTGCAGGCGGCGCGCACTCTGGCGGTCAACACCCTGGTGCTGGCGCAGGCCGGCTACCTCTTCAACAGCCGCTTCCTCACCGCGTCCAGCCTCGCGCCCACGCGCCTGTTCACCAACCCCGCGGCGCAGGCCTCGGTGGCGATCCTGGCACTGCTGCAGCTCGGCTTCGTCTATCTGCCCTTCATGAACACCTGGTTCGGCACCACCCCGCTCGCGCTGGAATACTGGCTGCCACCGCTGGCGATCGGCGCGCTGGTGTTCCTGGTCATCGAGGCCGAGAAGGCGCTGCGACGCCGCCACCGGGCACGCCCTTAGAACGGGGCCGGTCGCGATCCACGCGGCGGCGAACGGGCGGGCTCAGCGGCGCGTGGCGGCCGCGTGCACGGTCCACTCCACCACCTCGGCCGCCAGGCGGTCGGCGGTGGCGCCGAGGGCACGGACGACCGCAGGCACGGCCGGCTCCGCGCTCGCCTGGCGCTGCTCGAAGGTCCGGCTGGCGACGATGTGGCGGCTGGCGGTGTGCACGAGACGCAGGTCAAGGCGCACCACTGCCTCCGGGCGACCGTCGCGGTATTCGCTGTGGAAGGCACGCAGGTCGCCATCGAGTTCGAAGTCGGCGTGCAGCGCTCGCTCATCGCTGCTCAGCGCGCCCACCCGGCCATCGACGCGAAAGGCCTCGAGCAGGCGGTCGCGTACCAGCACCGGGGCCGGATCGCTCCAGCCGGCGCCCTGATAGACGCTCACCCGATCGCCCTCGGGCATCACCACGATGCGCTGACCGGCGAGAGGCGCGCCGGCGGCCGGACGCACGACGCGCAGCGACCACGGCAGCAGGCGCGCGGCGGGTGCCACGGACGGGGTGGCGGCCCCACCGCCAACGGACGCCGGCGCACCGCCAGCCGCCGGCAGCACATAGACGTCGAGCGGCGCAGCCTTGGGCAGGACGCTGCAGGCCGGCAGCAGCAAGACCGCACACAGCATCGCCGCAGCGAGCATGCGGCGCGGGGGGGCGTCGCCGGCGCGGCGGCCGGGAGGGGGGAGCAAGGATCTCACGGGGTAAACTCCTTGGTCGGTTCGAGGCCGAGCAGGTAGTCGGCGGGACGGCTCTCAAGCTGGCGGGTGATGGTGCGCAGCGAGGCGAGCGTGGTGCGCAGCTCCGTGAGCGCGGGACCGACTTCGGCCAGCCCACGCATGCCGGCGTCGAGCTGGCCGCGATTGTCGGCGAGCAGCCGATCGACAGCGCCCATCGCGCGCTCGAAGGCCAGCATCGCATCACGCGCGCTGTCCAGGGTCTGCGCGCCCTGCTTCTCGACCAGCCGATTGGCTGTGCCGAGCACGCGCGTGGCCTCGGCCAGCGCCGTGCTCGCGCCTGCGCTGGCCTGGGTGAGCTGCCTGAGTGCCGCGCCCAGATCGTCGCGCTGGGCGGCGAGCGCGGCGGTGGTCTGCTCCAGGTTGTCCAGCGTGCGGCCGATGGTGGCGACGTTGTCGGGCGAGAACAGCAGGCGCGCCTGCACCAGCAGCTCGTTGACGTTGGTGACCACATCCTCGCCGTCGGCGAGCAGCTGGCTGAACGGCGAAGGCAGGGCGATGATTCGCGGCACGCTGCCGTCGGTGGAGACGAGGCGGGTACTGTTCGGCATGTCGCCGCTGGTAAGGCGGATCATCGTCAGCCCGGTGATGCCGGCCGGCACGAGACGAGCGCGCGTGTCGCTGCGCACCGGCGCCGAGCTGTCGACGCGCACCCGGGCAATCACCCGGTGGGCATCAGCCGGATCGAGGCTCAGGCTGACGACATCGCCGATCCGGATGCCGTTGAACTCCACCGTGCCGCCCTTGGACAGCCCGGACACCGCCTCCTTAAAGACGATGTCGTAGACCTCGAACTGGCGGTCGGCGTCGCTCTTGCCCAGCCACAGTGCAAACAGCAGCGCGGCGCCGACGACGAGTACGGTGAAGAGGCCGATCAGCACGTGATGGGCGCGGGTTTCCATGTCAGTTTTTCTCCGTTGCTGCGCACAAGGCCCGGGCTGCGGCCACCGCGGTGGCAGCGGCACGGCCACGCGGGCCGTGAAAGTACTCGCGGATCCAGGCGTCGTCGGTGGCGGCGACCTCGTCCAGGCCGGCGTTGACCCGTACCTTCTTGCCCGCCAGCACGGCGACGCGGTCGGTGATGGTGTAGATCGTGTCGAGGTCGTGGGTGACGATGAACACGGTGAGCCCGAGCGCATCACGCAGGGTCAGGATGAGCTGGTCGAAGGCCGCGGCGCCGATCGGGTCGAGGCCGGCGGTGGGTTCATCGAGGAACAGGATGTCGGGGTCGAGCGCGAGCGCGCGCGCCAGCGCCGCGCGCTTGACCATGCCGCCCGACAAGTCCGACGGAAACTTGTCGCCGGCACCCGCCGGCAACCCGGCGAGCGCGATCTTGAGCGCGGCGAGCGCGGCCGCCTCGCGCCGCGACAGGCCAGCGTGCTCGATCAGCGGCAGCGCCACGTTCTCGGCCACGGTCAGCGACGAGAACAGCGCGCCCTTCTGGAACAGCACGCCAAAGCGGCGCTCGACCTGCTTGCGACGCGCATCGGACAGGCTCAACAGGTCTTCGCCGAACACCTGCACCCGCCCCGCACGCGGCCGGTTCAGCCCCACGATGGTACGCAGCAGCACCGACTTGCCAGTCCCCGAGCCGCCCACCACGCTGAGGATCTCGCCGCGGCGCACATCGAGGTCAAGCCCATCATGCACCACCTGGGCGCCGAACTGGTTGCGCACGCCGCGCACCTCGATGACGTTCTCCACGCCGCTCGCCTGCGTCGTCTTCATCACCGGCCCCGCCCTCACCGGCCCCCTCGTCACCAGCCCATCTCCATGCAGAACAGCGCCGCGATCGCATCGACCACGATCACGACGAAGATCGACTGCACCACCGCGGACGTGGTGTGCTCGCCCACCGACTGCGCGCTGCCCTGCACGCGAAAGCCCTCGAGGCAGCCGATCACCGCGATCAGGAAGGCGAACACCGGCGCCTTGGCCATGCCCACCCAGAAGTGGATCAGACCCACGCTGTCCTCGATCCGCGCCAGGAACAGCGTCGGCGAGATGTCGAGCGTCAGCGCCGACACCAGCATGCCGCCGACGATGCCCGACACCATGGCCACGAAAGTCAGCATCGGCAGCGCGATCATCAGCGCATAGACGCGCGGCAGCACCAGCAGCTCGATCGGATCGAGCCCGAGCACGCGGATCGCATCGATCTCCTCGTTGGCGCGCATCGAACCGATCTGCGCGGTAAACGAACTCGCAGTGCGGCCGGCAACGATGATCGCGGCGAGCAGCACTCCGAATTCGCGCAGGAAGGAGTAGGCCACCAGGTCGACGGTGAAGATGCTCGCGCCGAAACTGGCCAGCACCGTGGCACCGAGGAAGGCGACCACCGCGCCGACCAGAAAGGTCAGCAAGGCGATGATCGGCACCGCGTCGAGCCCGGTACGCTCGAGGTTGGCCACCAGCGCGGTCACACGCCAACGCCGTGGCTGCACCGCCACGCGTAGCGCGGTCTCGAGGATGAGGCCGATGAAGCCGGTGAGCCCGGTGATGTGGCGCCAGAACACCAGCATGGCCTGGCCGACGTGGGCGAGCACGTCACCGAGCGCGTAGCTGGCGGCCGTGGCGGGCGCAGCCGGCTCGGCAAGCGCACCGGCGACCGCCTTCAGCAGCGCGCGGCGCGCACGCGGCAGGGTCTCGTCCTCGATCAGCAGGGCAGCGACGCGCTCGGCCCCGAGCAGGCCGTGCAGCAAACGCGCACCCGCGGTGTCGAGGGCAGCGATGCCCGAGAGATCCACCTCCGCCAGCGGCAAAGCTCCCAGCTCTCCGCGCAGGGCACGGACGCGCGCGGCCAGGGCGGCATGATGCGCCAGCGTCCACTCGCCGCTCACGCGCAGCCGCGCGCCCTCGGCGGCGGCGACGAGTTCGACCCCACCGGGGCCGGGCGCGGAGAGGTCTGCATGTAGGGAGCGATCAGGCATTCGCGGCAAGGATGCTGGCTAGCAAGGGGGCGATGGTACAACAGCCGCTACCCCCAGGTCCGGCGCATACATCGGGACGCGGGCGACAGGCCACGCTTGGTGCGATGCTGCAAACGGGCGCACAATCATCCCATCTGGTATCCGGCACGAATCGCAGCACGCTCGATGCCCCAGGCTTCACGGGCATACCGCGCCATGCACGCACAGCCGTGGCGGACGCCACCCTCCCAGGGTGATTCCCATGGAAACAGCACAACGCAGCCGGCTCGCCTGGGTCGGGATCGGGGTCGGCATGGTGGTCATTGCTGCGGCGCTCGCCTGGCCGTTCCTGCGCCCTGCCTCCGACGATGGCAGCTTCGTGCGCGGCAACGGCCGCATCGAGGCCACCGAGGTCGACGTCGCCGCCAAGGCGCCCGGCCGGGTGGACGAGATCCTGATGAACGAAGGCGACTTCGTAACCCGGGACGACGTAGTCGCGCGCATGGACGTCAGAGCGCTGCGGGCTCAGCTCGCTCAGGCGCGAGCCGAGGTGGCCAACGCCGTGAGCGCGCGCGAAACCGCCCGCGCCCTGGTCGCCCAGCGCCAGGCCGACGTGGCGATGGCCGAGGCGGTGCGGGTGCAGCGCCACGCCGAGCTCGACGTCGCACGCAGCACCGCCGCCCGCTCGCGCGCCCTGCTCGCCGACCGCGCCGCCTCCGCGCAGAAGGTCGAGGACGATGCCGCGCGGGCACGCGCCGCGGAAGCCAATATCGCGGTCGCGCAGGCCCAGATCGCCGCCGCCCAAGCGGGTGTGCGAGCCGCCGAGGCTCAGGTGCAGCAGGCCAAGGCGGCGATCGGCGCCACCGAGGCCGTGGTCGCGCGCATCGCCACCGAGCTCGCCGACGGCGAGCTGCGTGCCCCGCGCAGCGGCCGTGTGCAATATCGCGTGGTGCAACCGGGCGAGGTCATCGCCGGCGGTGGCAAGGTGGTGAGCCTGGTCGATGTCGGCGATGTAGTCATGAGCTTCTTCCTGCCCGAGGTGGCCGCTGGCCGGGTCGCGCTCGGCACCGAGGTGCGCATCGTGCTCGACGCCGCGCAGGCCTTCGTGATCCCGGCCAGGGTGTCCTACGTGGCCAGCGTCGCCCAGTTCACGCCCAAGACGGTCGAGACCCAGAGCGAACGCCAGAAGATGGTGTTCCGCGTCAAGGCGCGCATCGATCCCGAACTGCTTGCGCAGTACCCCGAGCAGGTCAAGACCGGCCTCCCCGGCATGGCGCATGTGCGCCTGAATGCCGAGCGCGACTGGCCCGCCGAATTACAGGTGAGGCTGCCGTGAGTACGCAGGGCGGCGTCGCCGACACCGGTGCGCCGCCGGTGCTGCGGCTCGCCGACGTCCGTCACCGGTACGGCGACACTGTCGCCGCCGACGGTGTCACGCTCGAGCTTCCCGCCGGGCGCATGGTCGGCTTCATCGGCCCGGACGGCGTGGGCAAGTCCACCTGGCTGGGCCTGATCGCCGGTGCGCGCAAGATCCAGCACGGCACGGTCGAGGTGCTGGGCGGCGACATGGCGGATGCCCGCCACCGCGCCCGCGTCTGCCCGCGCATCGCCTACATGCCGCAGGGGCTGGGCAAGAACCTCTATCCCACGCTGTCGGTGTTCGAGAACATCGACTTCTTCGGCCGCCTGTTCGGCCAGTCCAGGGCGGAGCGCGTACGCCGCATCGACCAACTGCTCGCCGCCACCGGCATGACGGCCTTCGCCGGGCGCCCGGCCAACAAGCTCTCCGGCGGCATGAAGCAGAAGCTCGGCCTGTGCTGCGCGCTGATCCACGACCCCGACCTGCTGATCCTCGACGAGCCCACCACCGGCGTCGATCCGCTGTCGCGCCGGCAGTTCTGGGCGCTGATCGACCGCATCCGCGCCGACCGCCCGGGCATGAGCGTGCTGATCGCCACCGCCTACATGGAGGAGGCCGAGGGCTACGACTGGCTGGTGGCGGTCGACGCGGGCCGCGTGCTGGCCACCGGCACGCCGGCCGAACTGCGTGCGGCCGGCGGCGCCGACACCCTGGACGAGGCCTTCATCGCGCTGCTGCCCGAGGCCCGCCGCCGCGACCACCGTCGCCTGGAGATCCCGCCGATCGAGCGCGGCGAGGTGGTGATCGAGGCGCGCGGCCTGCAGAGGCGCTTTGGCGACTTCATCGCGGTCGATGACGTGAGCCTCGCGGTGCGCCGCGGCGAGATCTTCGGCTTTCTCGGCTCCAACGGCTGCGGCAAGTCCACCACCATGAAGATGCTCACCGGCCTGCTCGAACCGAGTGCCGGCGAGGCCCTGCTGCTGGGCAGCACGCTCGATGCACGCAACATCGACACCCGCCGCCGCGTGGGCTACATGTCGCAGTCCTTTTCGCTCTACGGCGAGCTGTCGGTGCGGCAGAACCTCGAGTTGCACGCGCGCCTCTTCCACCTGCCCACAGAGGCGACCAGGGCCCGCATCGCCGAGCTCGCCCGCCGCTTCGATCTCGACCCGGTGATGGGCGTGCAGCCCGATGCGCTGCCGCTCGGCATCCGCCAGCGCCTGCAGCTCGCGGTGGCCGCGCTGCACCGGCCCGACGTGCTGATCCTCGACGAGCCCACCTCGGGCGTCGACCCGGTGGCGCGCGACCGTTTCTGGGAACTGATCGTCGAGCTGTCGCGCAAGGACGGGGTGACGATCTTCATCACCACCCATTTCATGAACGAAGCCCAGCGCTGCGACCGCATCTCGCTGATGCACGCCGGCCGCATCCTCGCCAGCGACACCCCCACCGCGCTCGCCGCCGCTCGGGGCTGCGCGCGCCTGGAGGACGCGTTCATCGCCTATCTGGAGGAAGCGAGCGGGGTCGCGCGACACCCGATGGCGGCGGCCCGCCCGAACACCGAGGCTCGCGCCTGCCAGCGCTCCCACAACCCGCCAGACGCCACCGCGCGCCCCCTCGCCGACCACCACACCGAGCCCCTAGCCCGCTTCAGCCTCGCCCGCCTGCTCAGCCTCTCCGCGCGCGAGGCCACCGAACTGCGGCGCGATCCGGTGAGACTGACGCTGGCGCTGCTCGGCAGCGTGGTGCTGATGCTGGTGATGGGCTACGGGATCACGATGGACGTCGAGGACCTGCACTACGCGGTGCTCGACCATGACCGCAGCGTCGCCAGCCAGCACTACACGCTGGGCATCGCCGGCTCGCGCTACTTCCTCGAACAGGCAGCGCTCGAGAGCCACGCCGAGCTCGACGCCCGCATGCGCGCGGGCGGGCTGGCGATGGCGATCGAGATCCCGCCCGGCTTCGGCCGCGACCTTGCGCGCGGCAGGGCACCGCAGGTGGCAGTGTGGCTGGACGGCTCGATGCCGCTGCGCGCCGAGCTCGCGCGCGCCTACGTGGGCGGCGTGCACGCGCAGACGCTCGCCGACGCGATCGCCGCATCGGGCGCCGGCCCGGTACCCGCACTCGCCGGCGTCGAGCCGCGCTACCGCTACAACCCCGAACTGCTCAGCCTGGTGTCGATGGTGCCCAAGGTGATCCCGCTGCTGCTGGTCTTCATCCCGGCGATGCTCACTGCGCTCGGCGTGGTGCGCGAGAAGGAGCTCGGCTCCATCCTCAACATCTACACCACGCCAGTGACGAAACTCGAGTTCCTGATCGGCAAGCAGCTGCCCTACATTGCGCTGTCGATGTTCAACTTCGCGCTGCTCTTCGTGCTCGCGGTGACCCTGTTCCAGGTGCCCTTCAAGGGCAGTCTCCCCGCCCTGGCGACCGGCGCCCTGCTCTACGTCACCGCCACCACCGGCCTGGGCCTGCTCGCCTCCACCCTCACCCACAGCCAGGTCGCGGCGCTCGCCGGCACCTCGATCGGCACCCTGCTGCCGGCGATCCAGTTCTCCGGCCTGATGGACCCGGTGAGCGCGCTCGAAGGCGGCGGCTACTGGATCGGCGCGATCTACCCCACCACCCACTTCCTCACCATCACCAGCGGCACCTTCTCCAAGGCGCTCGGCTTTGCCGACCTCATGGGCGCCTTCGTACCGCTGGCGCTCGCGATCCCCGTGCTCACCCTGCTGTCAGCGCAGTTGCTGAAGAAGCAGGCCCGGTGAGACCTACCATGGCCCGCCCCCCGCGCCTCGCGACCCACCTGCGCAACATCTGGAACCTCGGTCTCAAGGAGTTCCGCAGCCTGTCGCGCGACCTCGCGATGGTGTTCCTGATCGTGTTCATGTTCAGCGCCTCGATCTACGCCGATGCACGCGCCAAGCCCGAGAGCCTCGCGCGCGCCTCGATCGCGGTGGTGGACGAGGACCGCTCGCAGCTGTCCGCCCGCCTCATCGCCGCGCTGCAGCCGCCGCAGTTCCTGCCCCCTGAGCACGTCGATCTGGCCGACATGGACCGCGGCCTGGACGCCGGCCGCCACACCTTCGTGCTCGACATCCCGCCCAACTTCCAGCGCGATGTGCTCGCCGGCCGCAACCCGGCGCTACAGCTCAACATCGACGCCACCCGCCAGAGCCAGGCGCAGACCGGCGCCGGCTACATCCAGAACATCCTCGCCGACGAGGTGCGCGCCTTCGTGCAGCGTGCGCGCGCACCGGCGCCGCAGCCGATCGAGCTCGTCCCGCGCGCGATGTTCAACCCCAACCTCGAGGCGAGCTGGTTCGCCGCGATCAACGCGATCATCAACAACGTCACCCTGCTCGGCATCCTGCTCACCGGCGCGGCGCTGATCCGCGAGCGCGAGCACGGCACGATCGAGCACCTGCTGGTGATGCCCGTCACGCCGCTCGAGATCATGCTGTCCAAGATCTGGTCGATGGGGACAGTGGTAGTGGTGGCCTCGTCCTTCTCACTGCAGGTGATGGTCAAGGGCGTGCTCGGCATCGAAGTGGCGGGCTCGGCCCTGCTGTTCGGCGCCGGCACCCTGCTCTACCTCTTCGCAGCCGCTTCGATCGGCATCTACATGGGCACGATCGCGCGCAGCATGCCGCAGTTCGGGCTGATGTCCATCCTGATCCTGCTGCCGCTGCAGATCCTCTCCGGCGGCGTGACGCCGCGCGAGAGCATGCCCGCAGCCATCCAGACCCTCATGGGGCTGGCGCCAACCACGCACTATGTCTCGCTGGCGCAGTCCATCCTCTTCCGCGGTGCCGGACTGGACGTGGTGTGGTCGGCCTTTGCGATGGTGGCCGCCATCGGCGCGGTGTTCCTGACGCTGGCGCACCACCGCCTGCGCCATACCATCGGGACGATGCAAAGCTGAAGCCCGGGATCGAAACGTCCGCAAAAATCACGCCGGGTAACGCTCCTGGCGCGGATCGCGCCCGATCGAGAAGTATTCCCTGGCACCATTACGCTCAAGAAGTTACTTTTGGATTTGTCGATTTATGCTTTTATTTCACTAAATACCCAAATTCAATTACCCGAAAAGGGTAAATGGATGCGCAGAACCCCTGCGGAGCTCAGGTCATGTCAGACCGGAACGATCCACGCCCCACTGTCCTCATCGTCGACGACACACCGCAGAACCTCACCGTGCTGGGCGAAACCTTACGTCCGCACTACCGCGTCCGCGCCGCGATCTCGGGCGAACGCGCGCTGCGTGCGGTCTCGATTGACCCTCAGCCCGAGCTCATCCTGCTCGACATCATGATGCCGGACATGGATGGCTATCAGGTGTTGAGCGCGCTCCAGGCCAGGGCGCAGACCCGCCACATCCCGGTCATCTTCGTCACCGCGATGGATTCGGTGGAGAGCGAGACCCACGGGCTGGCCCTCGGCGCGGTGGATTACATCACCAAGCCCTTGAACCCGGACATCGTGCTCGCGCGCGTACGCACGCAGATCGAGCTGGCCAGGGCGCGCGAACGGCTGCGCGACCAGAACGCCTGGCTGGAGCGCGAGGTTGCCCGGCGCACCCGCGAGAACGCACTCATCCGCGACCTCAGCCTGTCCGCGCTCGCCTGCCTGGCCGAGATCCGCGATCCCGAAACCGGCCACCACATCCAGCGCACGCAGTCCTTCGTCGAGCTGCTCGCCCGCCATCTCGCCGAACACCCTGGCTACCGCAGCGCGCTCGCGGGCAAGCGCCTGGAGATGATCGTGCGCAGCGCTCCGCTGCACGACATCGGCAAGGTCGGCATCCCGGACTCGATCCTGCTCAAGCCCGGGCGCCTGACGGCCGAGGAGTTCGCGTTGATGAAGAAACATCCGCTGCTCGGCGCGGACGCCATCAGCCGCGCCCTGGAGCAGGCAGCCAGCACCAGGGACGAGGACGAGCCCCTGCCCGAAGGGGCGTTCACGTTCATGGAGATCGCACGCGAGATCGCGCTCGGCCACCACGAGAAATGGGACGGCAGCGGCTACCCTGGCGGCCTTGAGGCCGAGCAGATACCGGTGTCCGCACGCCTGATGGCGCTGGCCGACGTGTTCGATGCGCTGATGTCGCGCCGCGTCTACAAGGAACCGATGAGCATGGAAGACGTCACCCGGATGATCGTGACCGAACGCGGTCGCCATTTCGACCCGGTGATTGTGGACGCCTTCGTGGCCCTGCAGCCGGCCTTCTCCGAAGTGGCCCAGCGCTTCGCCGACGCCTGAACCACGGGAACGGCGCGTCATGACCCCCCTACCGTCGAGGGACCAGCTGCGCAACATCGCCGACTTCCTCCTGCCGGCGCTGCTGTTGGCGGTGACCCTGACCGCAGCCGCCGTGTTCGCCTTCGTCCGTCTGGAAAACTCGATCGATGAGGTCGAGCACGCCACCCGGCAACGGCTCGCGCAGATCGCCGAGGCGGTCGAACTGAGTGCGATGCTCAACCGCACCCATATCGAACTCCACAGCATCGTCGCAGCGCGCCAGGCCCCGGCGCAGGAAGCGACCACGCAGGCTCTGGATGTTGGCGAGCTCGACGCTCGCCTGACGCGACTGGAGCACCGATTCGATGCGATTGGCGCATGGGGGGGGGACGCCGCCACGCACGCGCGGGTCAAGGCAAACCTCCAGACCTATCGCGCCCTCGTGCTGACCGTGCTCGACGCCGACGCGCGCGCGCCGCACGAGGCCGCGCGCGATCTCACCCGCGCCCAGCCGCTCTACGACACGTTCGTCAGTCATGCGAATGCGCTCGTCGCCGAAGTGGCGGCCAGCGCCGCCCGGTCGAACGCGGACGAACTCCGCCTCATCCGCGCCCAACTCGGTGAAAACCTGAGCGGAAACCTCGCTGCGATCGCGCTCGCGCTCGCGCTCGCCGGCTTGCTGGGGATGCAGCTGGCAAGACATCGCGATACGCTGGCCCAGGCGCTGCGGCAGCTGGCCCAGGACGAACTCGAGCCCGAGCACTTCGAGACGCTCACCCAGCTCAGCGCCAGGACGAGTCATCATCTCGCCGGCCTTGCGCAAACCCTGCTCCAGTTGCGCGACGCCCGCATCGCGCAGAGAGACGACGCGATCCTGCTCAAGACGATCATTGAGCAGGCGCCGTGCGCGATCGAGCTGGTCGACCCGGTGAGCCTGCGCTTCCTCCAGACCAACGCCTATTCGAGGCAGGCGCTCGGCTACAGCGAGGCCGAGCTGCGCCAGCTCACGGTCATGGACATCCAGGCCGAGCTCGACCCGGCGCAGCTCAAGGCCCTGGTGCAGGACACCCTGGCCCGACGCAGCATGCACTTCGAGGCGGTCCACCGTGCATCGGACGGCCGGCTCTTCAACGCCAGCGTGCGCACCGGCGTGATCAGGCTGCGCGGCCGCGACTACCTGCTGGGCATCTGGCAGGACATCTCGGCCGAGCGCGAGACGATGCAGGCGCTCAAGACCTTCTCGATGGCGATCGAGCAGAGCCCCAACGCAGTGATCATCACCGACACCCAGGCCCGGATCGAATACGTGAATGACGCCTTCGTCCATACAAGCGGCTACACGCGCGAAGAGCTCATCGGCCGCAACCCGCGCCTGCTCAAGTCGGGCAAGACGCCCGACGCGGTCTATGCCGCGCTGTGGGCCAACCTGCTGAAGGGCGAAGGCTGGCGCGGCGAGCTGATCAACAGGCGCAAGGATGGCGAGGAATACATCGAACTGGCACACATCTCGCCCATCCGCCAGCCCGACGGCCGCATCACGCACTATCTTGCCATCAAGCAGGACATCACCGAAAAGCGTCGCCTGATCGAGGAGTTGCAGCGCCATCGCAACCACCTCGAACAGCGCGTCGCCGAACGCTCCGCCGAGCTGCGGCTCGCACGCGATGCCGCAGAAGTCGCCAACCGCGCCAAGAGCGAGTTCCTGGCCAACATGAGCCATGAGATCCGCACCCCGCTCAATGCGATCATCGGTCTCAGCGCCCTGCTGGCCAAGGATCTGCACGGCGACAAGGAGCGGACCTGCCTGGCGAAGATCACCGGCGCCGCCCGGCAGCTGCTGCAGATCATCAACGACATCCTGGACCTGTCCAAGATCGAGGCCGGCCGGCTCGAAATGGAGGCCACCGACTTTGAGCCCCAAGTCATGCTGCACGGCGCGCTTGAGCTCGTGCGCCAGCAGGCGGAGCAAAAAGGCCTCGCGCTCTCGGTCGACTGCGCGGGGCTGCCGCAGTGGGTTCGCGGCGACGCGCTCAGGCTGAGCCAGATCATCCTGAACTTCGTCAGTAACGCAGTGAAATTCACCCCGCAGGGGCAGATTGGGATCCGCGCGCGGGTCCAGTCCGAGGCGGGTGAGCAACTGCACGTGCGCTTCGAGGTCACCGACACCGGCATCGGTCTGGATGAAAGCGAACGCGCGCGGATTTTCCAGCCCTTCGAGCAGGCAGACCCCTCCATCACCCGCAGGTATGGCGGTACCGGACTGGGGCTGGCGATCTCGCGCCGGCTGACCGAGCTCATGGGCGGCACGATCGGCGTGCACAGCATCCCCGGCAAGGGCAGCACGTTCTGGATCGAGGTGCCGCTGCAGTCAAGTCCGGCATCCGCACACCCGCCAGCGATCGATCCAGGCCATACCGCAGCCCGGGGGGAGATCGGCCGCCTCCAGGGACGGCGCATCCTGCTCGCCGAGGACAACCCGATCAACCGCGAGGTCGCGGTCGCGATCCTGCGCGAAGCCGGCGCCACCATCGATACCGCGGAGAACGGACAGCAGGCACTCGACATGGTCAGCGCCACCCGCTACGACCTGGTCCTGATGGACGTGCAGATGCCGGTCATGGACGGGCTCAGCGCCGCCCGCCTGCTGCGCAGCCGCGAGGCGTTCCGGGACCTGCCCATCCTGGCGATGACCGCCAACGCCTTCGCCGAGGACCGCAAGCGCTGCATCGAGGCCGGAATGAACGACCACATTCCCAAACCGGTCGAGCCGGAGGTCCTGTACGAAAAAATCGCGCGCTGGCTCCCGCCCTTGGCTCCCAGCCTTGACCTTGCCGCGGCACCGGCGGCGGCGCCCGCCCAGCCGCCGCAAGGCACCGAGGCGCTCAAGCCTGGCGCCCCTGCCGAGGATCGCACCGCGCTCGCCAGCCTCAGGACCCTCCATGAACTCGATGTCGAGGCGGGCCTGCACTACGCGCTGGGCGAGCCTCAGGTCTATCTCGAACTGCTGCGCCTGTTCGCAGAGGGCGGCTACGGCGTGCAGCTGCGGGCCGCGATCGAGGCCGGCGATGCCAACACCCTGCGCCGGACCGCCCACACGATCAAGGGCAGCGCGGCGACGATTGGCGCAAGCGCCTTGAGCGAGGCTGCAGCCGAGCTGGAGGCCCTGATCGCCCGCGCTTCGCCAGGCGCAGCCGAGGCCCTGGCCCAGGGTCCGCTGCATGACGCGGCCAGCGCGCTGGCGGCGCGTACGCTGCAGTTCTGCGACGCGCTGGGCACTGCGACGCGCACGGCGGCGACCGATGCCAGCGGTGACGTGGCGCGACCCGACGCGGGGTTTGTCGACACCGATCCGACCCAAACGGCCAAGATCCTCACCCGCGTCGAGCACCTGCTCACCCTGGGTGACATCGCGGTGCGCGAGCTGCTCGAAACCCACCACGAGCTGCTGCGTGCCACGCTCGGCGATCGCTTCACACGCTTTGCAGAGCATATCGGCGACTTCGACTTCGATGCAGCCCTGGCCGATCTGCACGCGGAAAACGAGTCCCGCAGACAGGCGCGGCGCGGCTGACCAGGCCCGCCCCGCCCGAGCGCGGCCATCCAGTGCTGGAGGATGCGCCCGGGCGCTATGTGCATGAGAAGTAGCCCGGTCGCACAGCCAGTGACTGTGCAGGATCAAACGCTTTTATAGTTGAAGCATTATTTTTTGTTGCATCGCACAAAAATCAGAACTACTATTCGAACTGTCTCCTCCACCCTCCTCCTTTGGTGTGGATTTGGCCCGGAAGTCGAAAGACCTCCGGGCTTTTTTCTTTTCAGCGCGCCATTGGCGGCCTGCCGTGATCTTGTACCTTGTCAGAAGCCCCTCGGCGATGATCCGCGAGCGGCTCTCTGGCATGGTGGGAGTACGGGATGTCCCATGTTTGAGTCGATGCTGCATTGCGGCAACACCGAGTCCCCCGCCATCATCGCCTTGACGGCACCCGCCGAGTTGAGCAACTTGTGCCGCGGCACCGGGGCACCCCGGATCCGGACGGAAAACATCCGACCGCCCCTTAACCGTGTTATTTTCTCGATAATTTTAAAAATTATCGGTTTTAGGCGCCCTCCATGTCCTCTCCGCTCGTCATCCTGATCCTGTCCTTGCTGCTCGGCCTGCAGCCGATCACCACCGACCTCTACCTCCCCGCCCTGCCCGCACTGACCGCCAGCTTTGGCGCGGTCCCGGCGCAGGCGCAGTTGACGCTCACCGCGCTGCTGCTCGCGTTTGGCGCATCGCAGCTGTTCTGGGGGCCGCTGTCCGACCGCGTCGGGCGGCGCCGGGTGCTGCTGATCGGCCTGGCCGGCTACACCCTGGCCGCCGTCGGCAGCGCGCTCGCCACCTCGATCGAGGTGATGGTGTTCTGGCGCGTGCTCCAGGGTGCGTTCATGGGTGCAGGTACGGTGTGTGCGCGGGCGATCGTGCGCGACCTGTATGCGCCGCAGGAAGGCGCGCGGGCGATGAGCAAGGGCCTGTCGGGCCTGGGCGTGGCCGCCTGCCTGAGCCCGCCGCTCGGCGGTGTGCTGGCCGAATGGCTGGGCTGGCGCGCCACGCTGGTGGCGCTGACGGTGATGGGCGCGGTAACCCTGTTCGTGGTCGCGCGCCACTTCCAGGAGACCCTGCACGAGCGTCACCCCGAAGCGCTGCGGCCGAGCGTGCTGCTGTCGACCGCGCGCGGCATCGTCGGCAACGGCAGCTTCTGGACCTATGCCTCGCTGTGCACCGCCTCCTTCGGCGGGCTGTTCTGCATCCTGTCGGCGTCATCCTTCGTCTTCATCAACCTGCTCGGCACCTCACCGAGCTTCTACGGCCTGCTTCTGCTGCTGCTGTCGGCCTTCTATATCGGTGGCACGATGCTGTGCCGGCGCATGATCCTGCACTTCGGCGTGCAGCGCAGCGTGATGATCGGCGGCGCGCTGTCATTGAGCGGCGGCGGCCTGATGCTCGCCTTCGCGCTCGCCGGGGTGATCTCGGTGTGGACCCTCATGGTGCCCGCCTTCGTTTTCATGCTCGGACATGGGGTGCACCAGCCCTGCGGTCAGAGCGGCGCGATCGCCCCCTTCCCGAAGGCGGCCGGCGCCGCATCGGCGATCACCGGCTTCCTGATGATGGTGGTGGCCTTCGCCGCCGCCTACGCGGTGGGCGCCACGATGGACGGCAGCGCGCTGCCGATGGTGATCGGCGTGGCCTTGTGCAGCGCCGCGGTCGCCTTCATCGCCTGGGTACCGGTGCAGCGGGTGCGGCTGGGCGCGGCCGGATAAGCCAGGCTGGCGGCCGGACCTGCCGCACCGCTTCGGGGTACGGGACACCAGGTGCTCAGCGCCAGCGAGCAGGGCTGGCGGGTTTCGCTCCCGCGCCGCGTTTCACAACGAGCCGGTGATGAGCGGGTCAGCACCGGGGGCGCGTTGATTCGTCGCCACCCTCCGCCCCCGCCGCTCTGGTGCCAGCGCTCAGTTGCTGCAGGTGGCAACTGCATGAGCCTGCAATTCTTGCAGGCTTTTTTCGTTTTAAAAAACAATACTTTACCCGATACCCCCGGTTTCGCCCTGCAATCCTGTCAGGTTCTGTAGCTCTGCGAATACCGGCGACTTACAGAAAATTCCGTAGAAACAGATTGTTAGCGCTGAAAGCCGTTCTGGCCCAGCAGTTGCTAAGTATTCATTACCTGCATCCTCGGATGCCAGGCAATAGTAAGCATTCAATCAACGTTGATACGGGTATTGCCATGAAAAAACTGATCGTTGTTGCTGCGAGCGCGCTGACCCTTGCTATGGCTGGCTCCGTGTTCGCCCAGCAACAGGGCATGGGCGGCATGGGCGGCATGTCCGGAATGGGCGGCATGTCCGGAATGGGCGGTATGTCCGGAATGGGCGGTATGTCCGGCATGGGCGGTATGTCCGGCATGGGCGGCATGGCGGGCACGGGTACGACCGTGATCATCAACATCCCCGCCGGCATGAGTGGCATGTCGGGCATGGGTGGCATGTCCGGAATGGGTGGCATGTCCGGAATGGGTGGCATGTCTGGAATGGGTGGCATGTCGGGCGACGCACCCAAGAAGTAAGCGGGACTGTTTGCCCTGGCTGGGCACGGGAAGGGAGCGCGTCTCCCTTCCCCCTTATCGGAGAGTGCCGGAGATGCGTCTTCCAGTTTTGATCCTTCTTCTAGCTGGCATGAACGCCGCAATCGCGGGTACGCCGGCCCATCCCCTTGCAGGTCTGCAGCCTGACGCCAGGCCGGCTGGCGCGCCCGTGATCCACCAGCACATGAGCAGCGAAGCGGCCAAAGCCCGGCTGCAGCGCGGCATCGTGGCGCCCGCACCGGCCTCCCTGGATGTCATGCGCGACCAGGAAGCCTGGTACACGCCCTTCGACCGACCGGGAATGCTCAGCTATTACGATCTGCGCGGCTGGCATGCCGCTGCACCGAAAAAAACCACCGCGAAGAAGTCCGCCAAGACCCGGGGCAGCGCGGAGAAGCCCGGCGAACACTTGCGCGCGACCTATAGCGCGCTGCACTTCAAGCCGGCGATCGAGACGGCCACCGACGCGCAGTGCCTCGCCTGCCATGCCGAGGTCCTTGAGGACAAGCCGCTGGCGCGGAGTCCGGCCGGGGTGGCAACCCAGGACAGCCTGGCCTGGTACCAGCAGGTTTCCACCTACCAGGGCGAACAGGACAGCTTCCATCGCCGTCACCTGGTCACGCCGCTGGCCAAGCAGCTGATGGACATGAAATGCACGACCTGCCACCAGGGCCACGATCCACGCGACGAAGCGCCCGGCACGTCAGCGAACAGCGTAGCGCAGGGAAGCGGTGACTTCACCCTGCGCAAGACGGTCAATACCGAAGCAATCTGCCTGAAGTGTCACGGCCAGCCCAGCGACTACACGATCATGGGGCTGCCCGGACCGTGGCGAGAAGTGCGCGTCGACATGCAGAACGACTGCCTCGCCTGCCACGCCGTCTTCCGGACCAATCGGCACCAGGTGAATTACCTCAAGCCCGCTGCGATCGAGGCTGCAGCCGAAGCCGGACGCGAAAACATGAGCGGCGGCGACGTGTGCTTTGGCTGTCACGGCGGCCGCGCCTGGTACCGCATTGCCAACCCGTTCGCACGCAATGCCTGGCCTGGCATGCCGGAGGAGGTGCCAGACTGGGCGAAGGATCGCCCGACGAGTTCGGAAGCACGCTTCCTGATCAAAAATCCAGCGGCCAAATGACAGCACGGGAACTCGCCATGAACAAGGACACACTCGCCACGCCGATCAACCCGGCACGCCGCGACTTCCTCAAGACCACCGCAGCGGGCGCCGCCGCGGCCGCCGCCAGCAGCTTCGTGGAGCTGGCCAGCACCGGGAAGGAGGCATCGGCCTTTGCTTACGAGCCCTACTACACCGACGATCAGCTCACCACCATGGTGACCAGCTGCGCGCACAACTGTGGCTCGCGCCACATGCTGGTCGCGCACAAGAAAGGGGATGTGATCGTCCGCCTGTCGTCCGATGACGGCCGCTATCAGGCAGGCGGCGCCTTTGGATTCGAAACCGAGGCGGTGCCGCAGCTGCGCGCCTGCTTGCGCGGACGCTCCTACCGTGCGCGTCTCTACTCCGCCGAGCGCCTGCTCTACCCGATGGTGCGCGTGGGCGAGCGCGGCGAGGGTCGCTTCAAGCGCGTATCGTGGGACGAGGCGCTCGACCGCATCGCCAGGAAGATGATCGAGCTGAAGGACAAATACGGCCCGACCGCCATCCTCGATCAGTCCTACGCGGGGGCCTCCTACGGCGTCCTGCACAAGTCGGATCAGATCGAGGGCCTGCTGGCGCGCTTCCTCGGCATGTTCGGCTGCCGAACCAGCTCCTGGTCGGTGCCGAGCTATCAGGGCACGACCTTCTCCAGCCGCACCACCTTCGGCACGATCGAGGACGGCAACGAGGACGACGCCTTCGCGCACTCGAAGCTGATCATCATGTGGGGCTGGAACCCGGCCTATACCTTCCACGGTGGCAACACCTTCCACTACATGCGGCTGGCCAAGCAGCGCGGGTGCAAGTTCGTGGTGGTCGATCCGCAGTACACGGATTCGGCCTCGGCCTACGACGCCTGGTGGATTCCGATCCGCCCCAACACCGACGCAGCGATGCTGGCCGGGATGGCGCACTACATCTTTGTCAATGAGTTGCAGGATCAGGCTTTCATCAACCGCTTCTGCCTGGGTGTGGACGCGGGCACGATGCCGGACTGGGCGCGCGGACACGAAAACTTCAAGGACTACATCCTCGGCACCTACGATGGACAGCCCAAGACCCCGGAGTGGGCAGCCGAGATCAGCGGCGTGCCAGCCGACGACATCCGCAAGCTCGCCGACCTGTATGCCCGCACCAAGCCGGCGGCGCTGAAGGCGTCGTGGTCGCCCGGGCGCAACGCCTACGGCGAGCAGTACAACCGCATGGCGGCCGCCCTGCAGGCGATGACCGGCAACATCGGCATCCTCGGCGGCTGTGCCGAAGGCGTGGGCAAGGGCTGGCACGCGGAAGCGGTGGCCTATCCCTACGACCAGTACGCCAACGTGTGGTCGGCGTCGATCAAGTCCGACCGCTGGGCACATTGCGTGCTCAACTACCCCAACGTCCGGCGCGAGGAGATCGGCCTGTGGCCGCGCAACGACCAGCTCGACGGCGTGATCCCGAACATCAAGGCGATCTGGTGGCATGGCTCGGACTGGTTCAACCAGCTGACCAACATCAACAAGGAAATCGAAGCCATCCGCAAGCTCGAGCTGGTGGTGTGCGCAGATTCCACGATCACGCCCTCGGGGCTGTGGGCCGACATCCTGCTGCCGGTGGCGACGCACTTCGAGCGCCATGACGTCGCCCTGCCCTGGTACAAGGGGCACTACTACATCCATCGGCCGAAGGTCATCGCCCCGCTTGGCGAGTCCAAGAGCGACTTCCAGATCTTCACCGAGCTCGCCTACCGGCTCGAGGCCCTCGATCCGGCCCGGCTGTCGGGTTTCGGCAAGCTCTACAACCCCAAGGCCGACCGCAGCTACTTCCAGAACGACGATCCGGTGGACGAGGCCTACCTGGTCGACTGGTGGCACCGGGTGCAATCGCACCAGGGGGTCACGATGAGCTGGGAAGAGTTCAAGCAGCGTGGGGTCTACAAGTTCGAATTCGCGCAGCCGCATGTGGCCTTCCGCGATCAAATCGAGAAGGGGGTGCCGTTCAACACGCCGTCGGGGCGGATCGAGATCTTCTCCACCACGCTGGCCCAGGTCAGCGACTGGACCAAGACCCAGTATGGCTACCCGATCCCGGCGATCCCGAAGTGGATCGAGCCCTTCGAGTGGCTGGGCGAGACCGCCAAGACCGCGAAATACCCCTTCCACCTGGTGTCTCCCCACCCGCGCTGGCGTACCCACAGCATCTTCAACAACATCCCCTGGCTGCGCGAGACCTACCAGCAGGAGGTCACCATTGCCGCGCGTGACGCGGAGCGGCTAGGCATCCGCACCGGCGACGTGGTCGAGGTGTGGAACGCGCGCGGCAAGGTGGTGGTGCCGGCCTACGTGACCGAACGCTGCATGCCGGGCGTGCTCGTGCTGCATGAGGGTGCGTGGATGGATCTCGACGACAAGGGTGTCGATCGCGCGGGCAACCCGGACTTTCTCACCGACGACCAGCCCTCGCCCGCCGGAGCATTCGCCTACAACACCGTGCTTGCCGACGTGAAGAAGACGACGCTCGAGCATCGTCCAGGCTGGGACTCACTCGCCACCGCGCGCTCGATCGTTTTCCGCCGCGACTATTGAGGACGCGCTCATGAGCAAGAAACTCGACATGGACGAAGTTCGCTCGGCGCTCGAACGCCAGGCGGCCCAGACCTACAAACCCGTCAAGCCCGAGCTGCAGCTGGGCTTCGTGCATAACAACGTCGACTGCATCGGCTGTCGCGCCTGTGAGATCGCCTGCAAGGACAAGAACGGCCTGGCCCCCGGGCCGCGCTTTCGGCGCGTGATGTATGTCGAAGGCGGGCATTACCCCGACGTGTTTGCCTACAAGGTGAACATGAGCTGCAACCACTGCGCCGAGCCTGCCTGCCTGCCCACCTGCCCGACCGGTGCGATCTGGAAGCGGGCCGACAACGGCGTCGTCGACATCGACTCCACCCTGTGCATCGGGTGTCGGCGCTGCGAGGCGGCCTGCCCCTACGGCGCGCCGCAGTGGGACCCGATCGAGCACATCGTGAAGAAGTGCAACATGTGCATCGACGAGCTTGAGGCGGGGCGTAAACCTTACTGTGTGATGGCCTGTATGATGCGGGTACTCGATATTGGTCCGATCGACGCGCTGCGGGCGGGAACCCATCCGACAACCGCGATCGGCCCGGGGGACAAGGTCACTGGACAGGTCAAGGACATGGCAAACCCCGAGCTCACCCACCCGTCGATCGTTTTCGTGCCACACCGCCGAGGCCGCGTGGATGAGTGAGCCTATGCGCGGGCCCGGGCGGGAGGCGGCGCAGGCGCTCGCCGCCGACGCCGAAATGTTGCGGTTCCTGCATACCAGCGAGCTCGATGCGGCGGTGCTTGAGACCCTGCGCGAGGTCCGCTTCCCGGCCAACCTCGCGCTGCTGCCCGGCGACCCGATGGCCGAGGCGGCCTGGGGCGCCCTGTCTGCCGCGCTGGGTGAGCTCCCCATGCAGGCAGACGCAGCCTTGCTCGACGAGCTGGCCGCGGAGTTCGCCGCCCTCTATCTCACCGGCGCGTACCGGCTGTCACCGTGCGAATCCTTCTGGCTCGATCAGGACCATCTGCTCTACCAGGGCCCGATGTTCGAGCTGCGCCAGCGCTATGCCGAGGCGGGTGTGCGCGTCGCGGACTGGCGCAAGTGCCCGGACGACCACATGACGCATCAGCTCGGCTTCATCGCGAAGCTGCTCTCGGAGGCGAGGACGGATGAGGACTGGGAACAGCTCGCCCGCTTCCTCGACCACCACCTGCTGCGCTGGATCCACGACTTCGCACGCGCGGTGCATGAGCGCAGCGCGTCCTCTTTCTATGCGGCACTCGCCGTGCTCACCGCGAGTTGGTGCGCGGGCCTGCGCGCCTGCATCGACATTGCGCCCGAAGCGCCTCCCGCAGGGGACCCAGCGCGCTGCGACGCGACGGGTCCGCAGCACTGAGCCCGAAAGGAGGCCAGCGAGTGCCGATCACTGCGCATCAGGCGACTCAGGACAGCCTCGCCCGCCAGATGCTCTGGCGAATCCTGCTCGTGGCGGGCATCGCCTCGCTCGCGTTCGGAATAATCTTTGTCGGGCTTTATCGCGATCAGCTCGAGGCGACGCGCGCCGATGCCTCACTCAACCTGAACCGGGTGCTTGAGGCCGCCTGGGAAAACGCGATGCTCAAGCGCGACGTTGAAGGCTTGCGCGACATCGTCTCCCGCCTGGGCGCAGTGCACGATATCCGCGACGTCCTGGTACTCGCTCCCAGTGGCGAGGTCCGCTTTGCCTCCAATCCAGCCCGCCTCGGGCAGCAGCTGCCCGAACTCGTGGCCACGGCCTCCGCCGGCGTGGCCACCAGCCGCTTTGAGCAGGGCATCACGGGCGAGGAAGTCTTGCGCTCGATCAATCCGGTCTCCAACCATGCTGCGTGCGCGCCCTGCCACGGCCCTGTCTCCTCCACGCCGGTCAACGGCGTGCTCGTCATCGACTACGATGCCACCCCGGTGCGCCGCCAGGCGCTTGCGAGCACCGCCCTGCTCACCGCCGCAGGCGGACTGGTCATCGTGCTCACGCTCATCGCGGTGTGGTGGGTGTTGCGCAGACGGGTGCTGAACCCGCTGGCCAACCTCGACCGCGCCGCAGGGGCACTCGCGGCGGGCGACCTTTCCGCGCGGGTCGAGGTCGCCCACCTCGACGAGATCGGGCGCAGCGCGCAGCGCTTCAATGCGATGGCCGACACGCTGCAGCGCGAGCTCGACCGCCACGCCGCGCACCGTCAATATCTCCAGGACCTGATCGACGGCCTGCCGGACGGGCTGCGCGTGATCCGCAAATCCGACTTCACCGTGGTCAGCGCAAACCGGGCATTCGGCGAGCAGCTCGGCTTGCCCGTGACGGCGGGCCAGCCCTGCTACGTCTCCAGCCACGGCCGCAGCAGCCCCTGTCCCCCCACGATGGTGCGTTGCCCGGTCGCCGAACTGCACGAGCATGGCCAGGTCCTGAAGTGCCACCACCGTCATCGGCGTGCGAGCGTCGAGGAGTTTGCGGTCGAGGTTCACGCCGGCCTGATCGAGGTCGAGACCGAGCAGGGCCGCGAGCGCTACATCGTCGAATCGGTCCGCGACCTGAGCCGCGCGGCCAGCATCTCACAGGAGCAAAGAATGACCGAGCTTGGTCTGCTGGCGGCGGGGATCGCGCACGAGATCCACAACCCGCTCGGCTCGCTGCGCCTCGGCCTCGAGGCGATGGAGCGGCGCCTGCGCGGACACCCCGAACGTGACGATCGCATCGAAGACTATCTGCGCACGATGAACGAGGAGATCGACCGCTGCCTGCAGGTGACCCAGCGCCTGCTGATGCTGTCGCGCCCGCCCCAGGCCCGTGTCCAGCCGGTGGAGGTCAATTCCGTGCTTGCCGACACCTTGAGCCTGCTCGCCTACGATGCCGAGATTCGCCAGATCGCGCACGCCCTCGATGCCGACGCGGCGGCACCGCGGGTCTGGGCTGACGACGCCGACCTGCGGATGCTGATGATCAACCTGGTGCAGAACGCCCACCATGCGATGCCCTCGGGAGGTCAGGTGACGCTGCGCAGCCGCATCAGCGGCGACGAGGTGCTGATCGAGGTGGCGGACACCGGCGTGGGTATCCGTGAAGACGACCTCCCGCATCTGTTCGAGCCCTTCTTCAGTCGGCGCGCGGATGGCGAACTGGGAACCGGGCTGGGGCTCAGCATCTGCCGCAGCATCGTGGACCACTATGGTGGTCGCATCACGGTCGACAGCCGCCCGGGCGAGGGCGCGCGCTTCGTGGTGTGCCTGCCCCGGGTGCCCGAATGAGTCGCAGCAAGCTCATCCTCGTCATCGATGACGACCGCGGGTTCCGCGGACTGCTGACCGCCCAGCTCGTCGACATGGGCTACGACACCACGGGGGCTGCGAGCTGGGCCGAGGCGAGCGTCTACCTCAAGGAGATCGAGCCCGATCTCATCCTGCTCGACATGAAACTGCCCGACATCAGCGCGGAGCTCGCGGTGCCGGAGCTCGCGGCCGAGTATCCGGTGATCGTGCTCACCGGCTACGGCAGCATCCGCAGCGCGGTTTCGGTCATCCACGCCGGCGCCCTCGACTACCTGACCAAGCCGGTCAGCCTCGACGAGCTCGAGCTCACCATCGCCCGTGTCCTCGACAACGCCGAAATGCGACGATCGAACGCGCTCTACAAGCGTCAGCTGGCGGCCCGCCAGGGCTCGGGCCTGATCGGAAACTCCGCTGCAATCCTGGCGCTCGAGAGCCTGATCGACGCGGTCGCACCCACCAACGCCACCGTCCTGATCAATGGCGAATCGGGCAGCGGCAAGGAGGTCGTCGCCAACGCAATCCATCAGCGCAGCGGGCGCAAGAACCGCGAACTGGTCACCGTCGATGCCACGACCCTGTCCGAGACCCTGTTCGAGTCCGAGCTCTTCGGCCACGAGAAGGGGGCTTTCACCGGTGCCGACCGCCAGAAAAAGGGCCTGATCGAGGCCGCAGAAGGCGGCACCCTGTTCCTCGACGAGATCGGCGAGGTCAGCCCCGCCAACCAGGCACGCCTGCTGCGCCTGTTCGAGAGCGGCACGTTCCGCCGCGTCGGCGGCACCAAGACGCTGCGGGCCGACGTCCGCTTCATCGTCGCCACCCACCGCAATCTCGGGCTCATGGTGCGCGAGGGGCGCTTCCGCAGCGACCTCTTCTTCCGCCTCTCCAGCTTCGTGCTCACCTCGCCACCGCTGCGGGAGCGTCGCGAGGACATTGTGCTGCTCGCCGAGCACTTCCTCACCCAGTTCTCCCGCGGCCAGAAGAAGGGGCTCGCACGCGACGCGATCGCCACCCTCACCGCCTACGACTGGCCGGGCAACGTCCGCGAACTGCGCAACGTGATCGAGCGCGCGGTGATCCTGGCTCGCGATGCAACGCTGATCCGTCGCGATCACGTCTACATGCCCGAAGCGGAGGGCGCGAGCGTGCTCAGCTTCAGCTTCGCGCACACGCCGACCCTCAAGGACCTCGAGCGCAGCTACTTCCTGCGCACGCTCGAACGTTTTGGCGGCAACCGCGCGCGCACCGCAGCAGCGCTCGGCATCAGCGAACGCAACGTCTATCGGCTCATCGGCCTCTATGCTTCGGAGCACGCGCCAGTGGTCGCGGCGCAGCCGCCCGGCTTCGAGCCCTGAGCGCGCATTGACGCGCGTCAGCGGGCAAAGGGCTGCACCGCGCGGATTGCCTCGGCCAGGCCTTCGCCAGCAGCATCGGGCTGCCCCTGCCAGCCGTCAAAATGCAGCAGTTCGGGCAGCGGCATGCGCTTGAGCCAGCCAGCCGCCTCCAGTTCGGGGCGGGCGTGGAAGTCGCTGACGTAGCCGATGCACAGGTAGGCGATCGGGATGATCTCGGGCGGGATGCCGAGCGCCTCGCGCAGCGCGGGCGGATGCAGGATGCTCACCCAGCCCACACCCAGCCCCTCGGCACGCGCGGCGAGCCACAGGTTCTGCACCGCGCACACCGCGCTGTAGATGTCCATGGCGTCGATGTGGGTGCGGCCGATCACCACCGGGCCGTGGCGGCTGCGGTCGCAGGTGATGCACAGGTTGAGCGGCGACTCGAGGATGCCCTCGAGCTTGAGCTTGCGGTAGGTGCTGCGCTTGGCCTCGTCGAACATCTGCTCGGCCTCGGCGTGCGCGGCGAGGAAATCGGCATGGATCTTCGCGCGCACCTCACGCGCGCGCACCACGATGAAATCCCACGGCTGCATGAAGCCGACCGAGGGCGCGTGATGGGCGGCGGTGAGCACGCGCGCGAGCACCGCATCCGGGATCGGGTCGGGCAGGAACTGGCTGCGCACGTCGCGGCGGGTGTGGATGGCGCGATACACCGCATCGCGCTCGGCCGCGGTGAACTGCGGGTCGGTCTGGAAGTGATCACGCGCGTCATCGCGCGCGGGCGCGGCGTGCGCCTGCGTCGGGCTGCTCATGAAGTCGTCCCCTTGTCGTCGAGCAGGAGACAGCCGCCGACCAGACGGCTGTGCACAAACGCTTCGAGGCCGGTCTTCCGGCTGCGGATCCTCTCGTCCGGGCGCCTTCCCGGTCCTCGCGGACCAGTGGCTGGGCAAACCTTGCCCGGACAATCCCCTTCACGGCGCTGGGCGCGCGGCGGATTGGCACCGCCTTCCCGATTCTCCCACGCCAGGCGCGGGCGCCCCGAAGCAAACGAGCCCAGATGTTAACCTCAGATCGGGGATCAGGCGAGCGGGACGCGATGGATTTTCAGCCGCGCTGGCGGCGGGCTTCGAACAGGCAGATGCCGCTGGCCACCGACACATTGAGGCTCTCGACGCTGCCGTACATCGGGATGCGTGCGAGCTCGTCGCAGGTGTCGCGAGTGAGCCGGCGCAGGCCGTCGCCCTCGGCGCCGAGCACCCAGGCCACCGGCACTTTCTGGTCGATGTCATGGAGGGTCTTGTCGGCTTCGCCGGCGGCGCCGATCACCCACACGCCCGCATCCTGCATCTCGCGCAGCGCGCGCGCGAGGTTGGTGACGGTGATGTAGGGCACGGTGTCGGCCGCGCCGCTGGCAACCTTGACCGCGGTGGCGTTGAGTCCCACCGCACGGTCCTTGGGCGCGACCACCGCGTGCGCGCCCGCGGCATCGGCCACGCGCAGGCAGGCGCCGAGGTTGTGCGGGTCCTGCACGCCGTCGAGCACCAGGATCAGCGCGTTCTCCTCCAGGCTGTCGAGCACGTCGGCGAGCTTGATGTCGCGCCGGGTGGCGTCGATCCGGGCGACCACGCCCTGGTGGCGGCGGGTGCCGACCATCGCGTCGAGCTTGTCGCCCTCGCTCGGCGTGATGCGCGCGCCGACCGCCTCGGCCTGGGCGATGAATTTCTTCGCCCGCGCGTCCTTGCGGTCTGCGGAAAAGTAGATCTCCAGCACCGCGTCAGGCGCGTGACGCAGCTTGGCAGAGACGGCGTGGAGGCCGTAGATCAGGCGGGTGGGGGTGTTTTCGGGTGCTTTAGCCACGGTCGGTGCTCTTGGGAGTGGTCTTGCGGCCGGCACGTCGTGCCGGTGCCGCAGTCGGGGGCACGGATTCTAGCGCTTGGGCCGCAGCGGCGGCGGCCGGTTCGGCGACGGCCTTCTTCGCACGCGTCCTGCGCGGCTTCGGCTCGGCGGGTTCCGGGCTGGCCGCGGGGGACGCGAGTTCCGGCGCGGCGACCGGCTCGGCGACAGTCTTCTTCGCACGCGCCTTGCGGGGCTTGGGCTCGGCGGCCTCTGGCTCGGCGACCGGCGCTTTGACGGCCGGAGTGACGGCGGTCTTCTTCAAACGCGTGGCGCGTGGCTTGGGCGCGGCGGGCTCCTCGACGGCAACGAGGGTCTGCATGACCGGCGCAGGTGCTGCCGTGGCGCCCTGCTCCTCAGCGAGCTGCTCTGCGGCGACTTTCTTCGCACGCTTGCTGCGCGCCTTGGGCTCGGCAGGCTCGGGGGCGGGGACCGGCAAGACCACGGCCTCTGCGGGCGCCGCTGCGACCACCGGCTCGGCGGCCGGCTTGTTGCTGCGCGGCTTGCGCGCCTTCTTGGTGGCTTCGGGGGCGGCGGCGGCAGCCTCGGGCTTGACGGGCGCCTTCGGCTCGACCGGCAGCGGACCTTCGATCAGGCGGAAGTCGATCTTGTTGGTCGCCATATCCACCCGCACCAGCTGCACCCGGACCCGGTCGGAGAGGCGGAACTGCTTGGCCGTGCGCTCGCCCATCAGGGCGTGACGCGTCTCGTCGTAATGGAAGTAGTCGCTGCCCAGGTCGGAGATGTGCAGCAGGCCCTCGATGAAGATATCGTCAAGCGCGACGAAGAGCCCGAACGGCACCACCGCCGACACGCTGCCGACGAACTCCTCGCCGACACGGTCCTGCATGAAGAAGCACTTCAGGAAGGCCACCACGTCGCGCGTGGCGTCGTCAGCGCGACGCTCGGTCATCGAGCAGTGCAGGCCGATCTGCTCCCAGTCGCCGGGGTGGTACTGCTCACCGGCCAGCGCGGCCTTGATGCCGCGGTGGATCAGCAGGTCGGGGTAGCGCCGGATCGGCGAGGTGAAGTGGGTGTAGGACTCGTAGGCCAGCCCGAAGTGGCCGACGTTCTCCGGACTGTACATCGCCTGCTTGAGGGAGCGCAGCATCACCGTCTGCAGCAGCTGGGCGTCGGGTCGATCCTTGACCTGTTCGAGCAGCCTGGCGAAGTCGCTCGCGCGTGGTTCGTCACCGCCGCCCAGGCCGAGGCCGAACTCCTTGAGGAACTCGCGCAGCTTGGCGAGCTTGTCCTCGGAGGGCGCATCGTGGATGCGGTACAGCGCCGGATGCTCGCGGCCGGCGAGAAAGTCAGACGCAGACACGTTGGCGGCGAGCATGCACTCCTCGATCAGGCGGTGGGCGTCGTTGCGCACCTCGGGCACGATCTGCGCGATCTTGCCCTTATCGTCGAAGATCATCCGCGTCTCGGTGGTCTCGAAGTCGATCGCGCCGCGCTTGGCACGCGCCTTGAGCAGCACGCGGAAGAGCTGGTCGAGATTCTCGAGGTGGGGCAGCAGCGTCGCGAGCTCGGCACGCACCGCCGGATCCTTGTCGTAGAGCGCGGCGGCGACCTGGGTGTAGGTCAGGCGCGCGTGCGACCAGATCACCGCGGGATAGAAGCGGTAGTTCTTGATCTCACCGCTGGCCGAGATGGCCATGTCGGCCACCATCGCCAGGCGCTCGACCTGCGGATTGAGCGAGCACAGACCGTTGGAGAGCTTCTCGGGCAGCATCGGGATGACGCGGCGCGGGAAGTACACCGAGTTGCCGCGATCGAAGGCGTCCTTGTCGAGCGCGCTGGCAGCGTCGACGTAGTGCGAGACGTCGGCGATGGCGACGATCAGGCGGTAGCCCTTGCCCTGACGCTCGCAATACACCGCGTCGTCGAAGTCCCGGGCGGTCTCGCCGTCGATGGTGACCAGCGCGAGCTGGGTGAGGTCCTCGCGACCGGCCCAGTCTTTCTTGCGCACCTTGTCGGGCAGCTTGCGCGCCTGCGCCTTCGCGTCCGACGAGAACTCGAAGGGCAGATCGTGCTTCCTGAGCGCGATCTCGATCTCCATGCCGGGGTCGGCGTAATTGCCGAGCACCTCGACGATGCGGCCGATCGGCTGGGCGAACTTGGTCGGCTGCTCGACCAGCTCGACGGTGACGATCTGCCCCGCCTCGGGCTTCTTGCGCCCACCGGGCGCAACCAGGATGTCCTGCGCCAGACGGCGGTTCTCGGGCACGACGATCGTCACGCCGTGCTCGTTGATGACGCGCCCGACCACGCGCGTGTTGGCGCGCTCGAGGATTTCAACCAGCTTGCCTTCGGGACGGCCGCGGCGGTCCAGCCCGGCGATTCGCACGATCACGCGGTCACCGTGCAGCACTTCACGCATCTCCTTGGGGCCGAGGAAGATGTCGGGCTCGCCATCGTCGCGGCGCAGGAAGCCGAAGCCGTCGGGGTGGCCCTCGACACGGCCCTTGATCAGGTCGGCTTTGGCCGGGAGCAGGTAAGCGTCACGGCGGTTGCGCACGAGTTGGCCGTCGCGCTCCATCGCGCGCAGACGGCGGTCGAAGTGCTCGAGCTCGTGTGGCGCGATGTCGAGCGCCGCCACGAGTTCGGAGAACGGCGTCGGCACGCCGCGCTCGGCAAGCACCTGCAGCACATATTCGCGACTGGGCAGCGGGTTTTCGTACTGCTGCGCCTCGCGGGCGTGGAAGGGGTCCGCCTGGCGGATCGCGCTCGCCTGCGCCAGCGCCGCCTTGCGCGCCACACGGCTGCGCCCGGGGCCTCTGACCGGCGACGATGCATGGGCTGCGCCAGCGGGCACATGAGCGCCGGCCTCCAGGCCAGCACCGGTCGGGGCGGGCGCCTTCACCGCAGCCCCCCGGGCTTTCGCGCCCTTCACGGCTGACTTGGCTGGCGTGCGCGATCGTAGGTTCTGGGTGGCGGCCTTTTCAGTTCGGTTTTTTTCAGTTTTTTTCGTTTTACGAGTCATTGACAATCTTCTTTGAGTGCTTATAATGCGCGTCTTCCTGCCCAGATGGCGGAATTGGTAGACGCACTAGTTTCAGGTACTAGCGCTGCGAGGCGTGGAGGTTCGAGTCCTCTTCTGGGCACCAGTTGCAAGGGAAAAGCCGGCTTTCAGCCGGCTTTTTTCGTTGACCGACGCCAGCCGGGGCGCGCTCACAGCCGCCGTCTCCACATCGGCCGCGTCTGGAAGGCCGCCCGGCGCTGCCTGCTTACAGCGCAACGAGTGCAAAAAACCGCTGGACTGCACTTTCCGCCACCTCAGGCCCTTCCCGGATCCGGAAACCTTTGCTATCATGCGTGTCCCTGCCCAGATGGCGGAATTGGTAGACGCACTAGTTTCAGGTACTAGCGCTGCGAGGCGTGGAGGTTCGAGTCCTCTTCTGGGCACCAGTTGCAGGGAAAAGCCGGCTAAATGTCGGCTTTTTTCGTTAACACTCCGGCACGCGAAGCGCAGCGCAAAGGCGGCGTGGGAGTGGTTTGCTCCCACGGCTTCCAGCGCACCTGCAGGGGCCTGATACGGCTGCAAACCCCGATCAGGCGCCAAACGGATGACGACGGAGGATGGTCTCGTCGCGCTCGGGGCCGGTCGAGATCACGTCGATCGGGATCTCGCAAATCTCCTCGATGCGGTGCAGGTAGGCGCGCGCCTCATGCGGCAGGGCATCCCAGCTCTGCGCGCCGAAGGTCGTGCCCGCCCAGCCTTTCAGGGTCTCGTAGATCGGCTCGCAGCGCGTGACCTCCTCCGAGCCCATGGGCAGCAGGTCGATGCGCTTGCCGTCGAGCAGGTAGCCGGTGCATAGCTTCAGCTCCTCGAGGCCGTCGAGCACGTCGAGCTTGGTGATGCACAGCCCGGTGACACCGTTGATGATGATCGAGCGCTTGAGCGCGGCCAGGTCCAGCCAGCCACAGCGGCGCTTGCGTCCGGTGACCGTGCCGAACTCGCGACCCTTGACCGACATCTGCTCGCCCGGCACCCCCTTGGTCTCGATGTCGAGTTCGGTCGGGAACGGACCGCCGCCGACACGCGTACAATAGGCCTTGGTGATGCCGAGCACGTAATGCAGGCGGCTGGGACCGACGCCCGAACCGGCCGCTGCCTGACCGGCCACGCAGTTGCTCGAGGTCACGAAGGGATAGGTGCCGTGGTCGATGTCGAGCAGCGTGCCCTGCGCGCCCTCGAACAGCAGCGAGCCGCCCGACTTGTTGATCGCGTAGAGCTCGGCAGAGACGTCTGCAACCATCGGCAGCAGTTCCTTCGCGTCGGCCATCGCCTGGTCGAACACCGCTTGGAAGTCGACCGGCTCAGCACTCAGGTGCCGGGTCAGCACGAAATTGTGGTACTCGAGATTGGCCTTGAGCTTGGCAGCGAAACGCTCTGGATCGAAGAGGTCGTACACGCGCAGCGCGCGGCGGGCGACCTTGTCCTCATAGGTGGGGCCGATGCCCTTGCCGGTGGTGCCGATCTTGTCGCCGGCCGACTTGGCGGCCTCGCGCGCGCGGTCAAGTTCGGCGTGGTAGCCAAGGATCAGCGGACAACCCGGGCTGACGCGCAGCCGGTCGCGCACCTTGATGCCACCCGCTTCCAGCGTGCGGATCTCGGACAGCAGGTGATGCGCATCGAGCACCACGCCGTTGCCGATGAAACAGGCCACGCCTTCACGCACGATGCCCGAGGGCACGAGGTTGAGCTTGTATTCGGTCTGGCCGATCACCAGCGTGTGACCGGCGTTGTGGCCGCCCTGGAAGCGCACCACGCCCTTCGCATGGTCGGTCAGCCAATCGACGATCTTGCCCTTGCCTTCGTCACCCCACTGGGTGCCGACGACGACAACGTTCTTTGCCATTTTCTTACTCTCCCTGTAACGGCACGATCGCCCAGCGATCGCCCCGCTTCACCAGTTGCCGGTCGCAGCCGGCTTCGTTCCAAGTTCCTTCATGGCCGGGCAGCGCCGTGACCACGATTTCGCCACGCGCGCGCAGCCGTGCAAGCTCGTCGCTCAGGGCCGCGTCCTCGACCAGCGGCGCGAGCACCGCCCCCACCATCGCCGGAGCACGCGGCAGACGCCATGCCAGTTCCCGCAAATCGAGGCTGAAACCCACTGCGGGCCGGGCTCGTCCGTAGGCCTCACTGACCCGGTCGTAGCGCCCGCCGAGTGCGAGCGCCGCCGGCGAGTCCGCGCCATAGGCCGCAAACACCACGCCGCTGTGATAGTGATAACCGCGCAGATCGGATAGATCGAAGCTCACCGGCAGGTCGCCGAGCGCGACTGCCAGCTGGCGCAACGCGTCGAGCAGCGCCGTGATCTCCGCGTCCTGCGGCAGGCGCGCAGCCGCATCGTCGAGCACCTCCGGACCGCCATAGAGTTCGGGCAGCGCGAGCAAGGCGCCACGCACGGGCTCGGCGACATCGACCAGCACGCGGCGCAGCTCCGGCACGTCCTTGGCCTGCAGCAGACCAAAGAGCTCTTCCTCGCGCCCCGGTTCCAGCCCGGCACGTGACACCAGCGAATGGAAGATGCCCACATGGCCGATGTCAATGCGCGACGCAGGCACCTCGGCCAGGCGCAGCACTTCGGCGAGCAGGCGCAGGACCTCGACATCGGCCTCGATGCCCGCATGCCCATAGAGCTCGGCCCCAAGCTGCAGTGGCTCGCGCGTAGCCGTGAGCGTGGAAGGCAGGGTGTGCAGCACACTGCCGCAGTAGCACAGCCGCGAAACGCCTCGCCGGTTGAGCAGATGTGCATCGATCCGGGTAACCTGGGGCGTCATGTCCGCGCGCACTCCCATCGTGCGTCCGGACAACTGATCGACGAGCGTGAAGGTCCTCAGCGCAAGGTCGCGCCCCGCGCCAGTGGTCAGCGAATCGAGGTATTCCAGCAGCGGCGGCATCACGAGCTGGTAACCGCTCGAACGGAAGGCATCAAGCAGCCGGCGGCGCAGCGTTTCGAGTTGATGGGCATCGGACGGCAGGGCGTCCTGGATGTGATCGGGCAATACCCAGCGCATGAGCGTGTCAGAGGAAGAGGAAGAGCAGGATGAGCCCGAGCAGCATGGAGCTCAGACCGATGAATCGGATCTGACCGTCAGCCATGCTGGCGAGACGTAAAAAGGTTTCGCGCCAGGCCGCTGGCGCGATGAAGGGCAGCAGACCTTCGACGATCAACATCAACGCGAAGGCCGTGAGTAGCGAACTTCCCATGGGGGCGTCACTTGCGCGGTGCGCCTCCGGCATCCTTCATGAAGCGGAAGAAATCGGAACTCGGATCGACCACCATCACGTCGTCCTTGCCCGAGAAGCTCGAGCGATACGCCTCGAGGCTGCGGTAGAAGGCATAGAAGTCCGGGCTCTTGCCATAGGCGTCGGCGTAGATCGCCGTTGCCTTCGCATCGCCCTCACCCATGGCCTCCTGAGCGGAACGGTAGGCCTCGGCGATGATGACCTCACGCTGCCGGTCGGCGTCGGCGCGGATACGTTCGGCTTCGGCGGCACCCAGCGAACGCAGCTCGTTGGCCACGCGCTTGCGCTCGGCTTCCATCCGGCGGTAGACCGACTCGGAGACCTCGTTGGGCAGATCCACGCGCTTGAGGCGCACGTCGACGATCTGGGCACCGATGGTGCGTGCGTCACGATCAGCACGCTCACGCATCTGCTCCATGATGCGATCGCGCTCGCCCGACACCACGTCGTGCACCGTGCGCCGGCCAAACTCTTCGCGCAAGCCAGCATTGACCGTCTGCGCGAGGCGGGTGCGGGCACGCGCCTCGTCCCCGGCGACCGACTCGTAGTAAAGGCGCGGATCGACGATGCGCCACTTCACGAAGTGGTCGACCAGCACGTTCTTTTTTTCCGAGGTGATGAAGCGCTCGGGTTCGGGCGTATCCATGGTCAGGATGCGCTTGTCGAAGTAACGAACGTTCTGGATGAAGGGCAGCTTGGCGTTGAGGCCCGGCTCGGAGATGACCTCCTTGACCTCACCCAACTGGAACACGATTGCGTACTGGCGCTGATCGACCGTGAACAGCGACATCGAGGCAATCACGACGATCAGCAGCAGCGTGCCGCCGATCAGGGACATTTTGTCACGCATCAACGCTCTCCCCGCTCACGGCTTCTCATCAGTTCCCGGTTGCGCGGATCCAGCGACGGCATCGGCGCATTCGCGCTCAAACCGGCCGCGGACTGCGAGTCCGGCGCGACCACAGCGGAAGCAGCCGGTCGGCTGCCGCCTTGCTGCATCAGCTTGTCGAGCGGCAGCAACATCAGGTTGCCGTTGCCGGTCGCATCGACCATCACCTTGGAAGTGTTGGACATCACCTGTTGCATGGTCTCGATATAGAGGCGCTCGCGCGTCACTTCAGGCGCACGGCTGTACTCGGCGAACACCTGGTTGAAACGGCTCGCCTCACCCTCTGCGTTGGCAATCACACGGTCGCGGTAGGCGTTGGCTTCCTCGACCAGGCGCGAGGCCGTACCACGGGCTCGCGGCACGACGTCGTTGGCGTAGGCTTCGCCCTCGTTCTTCTGTCGCTCACGATCCTGTCCAGCCTTCACCGCGTCGTCGAACGCGGCCTGCACCTGCTCCGGCGGCTGCGCGTTCTGCATCGTCACCCGGCTGATCTGGATGCCGGTCTGGTAGCGATCGAGGATGCGCTGCATCAGTTCCTGCGCAGTGGCGGCGATCTCCTCGCGGCCCTCGTACAGGACGAAGTCCATGCGACTCTTGCCGACGATCTCACGCATTGCCGTTTCGGCCGCCTGACCGACCGCCTCGTCCGGGAAGCGGTTGTTGAAGACGTAGTTCTCCGGGCTGTTGAGGATGTACTGCACCGCGAACTGGATGTTGATGATGTTCTCGTCATCGGTGAGCATCAGCGACTCGCGCAGCACCTTGTTACGCTCCGCACCGCGATAGCCGACCTCCACGGTGCGCACACCGGTCAGGTCGACAATCTCGTGGGTCTCGATCGGTGCGGGCAGGCGCCAGCGCAGGCCCGGCTCGGTGGTTTCGGTGAATTTGCCCAGGCGCAACACCACGCCGCGCTGGTTGGCATCCACCGTGTAGAAACCGCTCGCCAGCCATACGACAAGGACCAGCACCAGCAGGACGCCGATCCCGCCACCGAACTGCCTGAACGAAAAACTCGGCAGTTGGGGCGCGCCACCACCACCACCGCCACCCGCGCCGCGGCCACCGCGCTTGCCGCCGAACATGCCGGTCAGGCGCTGGTTGAAATCGCGCCACACCTCCTCGAGGTCGGGCGGCCCCTGGTTGGCACCGCGGTTGCGGTCGCCACGCGGGTCGTCGTTGCGATTGTCGCCGCGGCGATTTCCATCGCCGCGGTTGCCGTCGTTGGGGTCGCCGTCATTACCGCTCTGGCCTCCCCAGCGTGGGTCGTTGAGTGACATGAGAATGCCTGTTATCACGTTTATTCTGGTCGTTCGTCCGCCGTACCGCCTGGGCGGACGACATTGTCACCAAAGGTCTGCGACGCTACTTCGGCAAGCGCATCGCGAAGCAGGTCAAGCCCTTCCCCCGTTCGGGCGCTCAAAAAAATGCGCCTGATCTTATCACAGTCACCCCGCTCGACCGCCGCAGCGGCCCGCGTCAGGTCGATCTTGTTCCATACCAGAACCTGCGGCACATCGGCCGCGCCGATCTCGGCGAGAACCTGATTCACCGCAGCGATCTGGGCGTCGCGGTCCTCGCTGGCGGAATCCACCACATGAAGCAGCAGATCGGCCTGCGCGGTTTCCTCGAGTGTCGCCTGGAAGGCCGCAACCAGCGCATGCGGCAGGTCACGGATGAAGCCGACGGTGTCCGACAGCACCACGCTCGCGCCGCCGACGTAGAGGCGCCGCGAGGTGGTGTCGAGCGTGGCGAAAAGCTGGTCAGCGGCGTAAGCCTCCGCCTTCGTCAGCGCATTGAACAAGGTCGACTTGCCCGCGTTGGTGTAACCGACGATAGAGACCGACAGAACGTCCCGGCGTTCCCTTGCCCGGCGACGAACCTTGCGCTGCTTCTCGATCTGGGCCAGGCGCGACTTGAGCATCTTGACCCGGGCACCGAGCAGGCGACGGTCGGTTTCGAGCTGCTTCTCGCCCGGACCGCGCAGGCCGATCCCGCCCTTCTGGCGCTCAAGGTGCGTCCACCCGCGCACCAGGCGGGTCGCCAGATGCTCAAGCTGGGCGAGTTCGACCTGAAGCTTGCCTTCGTGGCTGCGCGCGCGCTGCGCGAAGATGTCGAGGATCAGCGCGGTGCGGTCGATGACCATGCACTGCAGTTCGCGCTCCAGGTTGCGCTGCTGGGCGGGCGCCAGGGCGTGATTGAAGATCACGATGTCGGCGCCGTGGGCGCGCAAGGCCTCGCCAATCTCCTGCACCTTGCCGCTTCCCGCAAAGAGCTTGGGATCGGGCGCGGCGCGCTTACCTTGGACCACGGCTTCGACACTGGCCCCCGCGCTGAGCGTGAGCAGCTTGAGTTCGGACAGGCGCTCATCGATCACTCCCTGCCCGAGATCGAGCTGGACGAGGACTGCGCGCTCACCGGAGGCGGGACGCTCAAACATGAGCACCCCGCGCGACTGGCCTCAGCCGGCCGCAAACGATGCCGGGCGGTCTCAGTTGCTGCCCTCTTCCTGCTGGATGACGACGGGGCGCGCGGGTACGACGGTCGAGATGGCGTGCTTGTACACCATCTGCGTGACGGTGTTCTTGAGCAGCACGACGTACTGATCGAAGGATTCGACCTGCCCCTGCAGCTTGATGCCGTTGACCAGATAGATGGACACCGGGATGTGCTCGCGACGCAGGGTGTTGAGGAAGGGGTCTTGTAGAAGTTGCCCTTTATTGCTCATTACTGAACCTCTTTATATTGTGTTTATAAGAATACGATGAACTTCGTTGCTGCACTGCACAATACCAGTATGCAACGAAATCCGGGTGTGGAAACGGGTTCTGGATGGTAAAAGTTTTCAACTCCGCGCCGCGTACGGATTGTGCGTGGTGCGGAACTGGATGCGCAAGGGCGTGCCCTGCAGCTTGAACGCCTCCATGAAACAGCGTTCCAGATAACGCACATACGACTGCGGAATGTCGTCGAGCGCGTTGCCATGAATCACGATCACCGGCGGATTCATGCCGCCCTGGTGCGCGTAGCGCATCTTCGGGCGCGCCATGCCGTGGCGCGGCGGTGCCTGACGGACGACGGCCTGCTGCAAGGCACGCGTCAGGCGTGGCGTGGACAGATCCGCGGTTGCCGCCGCATAGGCCGCATCGACTGACTTCAGCAGGCCATTGATGCCTTCGGCCTTCAGCGCTGAAATCTGATGAAAACGCGCAAACGACAGGAAGGCCAGCTTGCGTGCAATGTCCCCCTTGAGGCGGTCGCGTCGATAGTCGTCCACCGCGTCCCACTTGTTGATCGCCACCACGAGCGCACGCCCGGCCTCGAGCGCAAAGCCGGCAATGTGCGCATCCTGATCCGAGATGTCCTGGGCAGCGTCGAGCACCAGCACGACCACATTGGACTCCTGGACCGCCTGCAGGGTCTTGATGACCGAGAACTTCTCCACGGCCTCGAAGACCTTTCCGCGGCGGCGCAGGCCGGCGGTGTCGATCAGCGTGTACCGCCGCCCCGCGCGCTCAAAGGGGATCGAGATCGCATCGCGGGTCGTGCCGGGCATGTCGAAGGCAATCACGCGCTCCTCACCGAGCAGGGTGTTGACCAGGGTCGACTTGCCAACGTTCGGCCGGCCGACGATCGCCACGCGCGGGCCTTCGTCCGCGCGTGCTTCCTTTTCGTCATCGACCGGGAACGGGGCCAGCACGATGTCAATGAGCTGCTTGACGCCGTCGCCATGCGCGGCGGAGACGGGGAGCGGATCACCCAGACCGAGCGCATGAAAATCGGCCGCGACCATCGCCCGATCAAGGCCCTCGGCCTTATTCACAACCAGATGCACCGGGCGGCCGGCACGGCGCAGACGCGCCGCAATGTTCTCGTCATGCGGCGTGCGCCCGGAACGGCCATCGACCAGGAACAGCAGCACGTCCGCCTCGGCGATCGCCTGCTCGGCCTGACGTGCCATCTCGTGCATGATGCCGTCCTTGGCCACCGGATCGAAACCGGCGGTGTCGACGACCAGATAGTCGCGCTCGCCGACACGACCGACGCCGTAATGACGATCGCGCGTCAGGCCGGGCTGGTCGGCGACCAGTGCGTCGCGCGTACGCGTGAGGCGGTTGAACAGGGTCGATTTGCCGACGTTGGGCCGGCCAACCAGAACAATGGTGGGTTTCACTTGTTACGGTGCCTCAGCGTACTTCGTACGCGGCGATGTCGCCGCCGATGCCCTGGACGACGAAACCCCGGCCAAGTGGCACGGGGTCGGCCGCGAGCGCCTCACTGCCCGCGCGCTCACGGGCAGAGAATGCGCCGGTCTCGCGGTCGAGGAGGTGGACATAGCCCTCCACGTCACCGACCACGACGTGGTCGCCAACGATCAGCGGCCGCGACACCTGGCGGCGGGCAAGCGCATCCTGCTTCCACACGCTCGCGCCGCTGTAGGCGTCGAGCGCCTGGACGGCGTCACGCTCGTCGGTGATGAGCGCGAAACGCGCATCGCGGTCCATGCCCACGCTGCTGGAGAAATCACGCGCCCAGATGGCGTTGCCGTTGGAGGTATCGAAGCAGGCAGCGCGACCCTGGTAGCTGACCGCGCAGACCTCGCGCCGACCCACCACCGGCGTGCCGGCGATGTCGGCCACGCGCTCGAGCTCAGTCGAACCCCTCGGCACCGCCACGTTCAGCTCGGTGATCGCACCCCCGTTGTTCAGGTTGATCACCACCAGCTTGCCGCCGGGGAAACCGGCCAGCACCACCGGCCCTTCGATGATCACGCTGGCGAAGCTGCGCAGCGCGAGCGGCGGATTGTTGCGCTGGTAGACCCAGCGCCGGCTGCCATCGCGCGCGTCGAGCGCGATCAGGCGGTTGTCCGAGGCGCGCACGATCACGAAGTCCAGGCTGACCGCCGGCGGCGCGAGCACCTCGGCCCCCACGTCGGCGCGCCAGCGCTCGCTGCCGCTGGCGGCGTCCAGCGCGATCACCGCACCATCGACGGCGGCAACCACGGCGAGGCGGCCATCGGTGCCCACGCCGGCCGACAGCCGGGTGTCGGTATCCGTGCGCCAGACCGGGCGCCCGTCCTCGAAGCGGGCGACCTCGCCCGCGTGGCTGGCCGCATACACGGCATCGCGCCACACCGCGGGCTGGAATCGGTACGGGCCCGCCTTGCCGATGCTGGCGCGCCAGGTGCTGGCGAGTTGGGCCGACGGCGTGAAATCGACCAGCGGCGCAGGCTTGGCGGCAGAGCTGGAGAAGGGATTGAGCGAGGCGCAGCCAGCGGACACCAGAACGGCAGCGAGCAGCGGAACCAGGCGCAGCGAGAACGGTTTCATCGGTCAGACTCCGAGGGACTCGAGTTTCACGCGGACGACTTCGCGCAGGGAGACGGCCTCCTCGCCTTCCAGCGCGAGGCTGTCGATGGCGGCCTGCCAGGCTGCACGCGCCTCGGCGCTCTTGCCCTGGGCGGCGAGGATGTCGCCACGCAGGTCGTCGAAGCGGCTCTTGTAGGCCGCCAGAGGGGCGGCCTGCAGGCGCGCAAGCGCAGCGTCGTGCTCGCCCTGCTGCAGCAGCACGGCGGCCAGGCGCAGGCGGGCCAGATCGCGCAAGGCTGCATCCCGACCCTTGTCGGCAGCCCACTCGAGCTGGGCACGCGCATTGGCGAGGTCGCCGGTCTCGAACTGCAGCGCGGCCGACAGCAGCGCACCGAGCTGAGCGCTGACCGAGCCCCCGTGCTCGCCGATCAGCCGGCCCGCGGCCTCGCGCGCCTGCTGCGCATCCTGCTTCTCGGCCGCCTGTTGCACCGCGTAGTACAGCATGCCGGCGGCCTCGGCATTGCGGTTCTGATACCAATTCCAGCCCTGCCAGCCCACCGCGGCGAGCGCGGCCACCACGGCCAGGGTCACGACCAGGTTGCCGTACTGCGTCCACCAGGCCTTGAGTTCGGAAATCTGTTCCTGCTCTTCGAGATCGTAGACCGCCATCATCAGGCCTCCTGTTCGGGTTCTTCGGAATACAGCAGGCCGGCCATCGCCTCGGGCAGCGCATCAAGACTGACGCGCTGCTGGGCGCCACTGCCGCGCAAGGGCTTGAGACCCACCTCACCCGCCGCCGCCTCGTCCTCGCCAACCACGATCGCCACCGGGGCGCCGCTGCCATCGGCCTTCTTCATCTGCGACTTGAAGCTGCCGCCGCCGCAATGCATCAACACCGCGAAGCCATGCTCGCGCAGCGACTCCGCCGCGCGCATCGCCAGGCGCTGGGCAGCCTCCCCCACGTTCACGACATAGGCGTCGGGCACTGCGCGCTCCGCCTCGCCCCCGCAGGCCTGCCACAGCAACAGCAGGCGCTCGATGCCGATGGCAAAGCCCGCCGCCGGCAGGGGCTTGCCGCCGAGTTGCTCGACCAGGCCATCGTAGCGGCCACCCGCACAGATCGTGCCCTGCGCCCCCAGGCGGGTGGTGACCCACTCGAACACGGTGCGGTTGTAATAGTCGAGACCGCGCACCAGACGGTGGTTGATGCGGTACGGGATGCCGGCATCCTTGAGGAAAACCTGCACCGCCTCGAAGTGCGCCTTCGACGCCTCGCCGAGATAGTCGGCGAGCCTGGGCGCGGCTTCGACAATGGCATGCAGCTCGGGGTTCTTGGTGTCGAGGATACGCAGCGGGTTGGTATGGAGGCGGCGCCTGGCGTCTTCGTCGAGCCGGTCCTGATGCTGCTCGAGATAGGCGATCAGCTCGGCACGATGCTGGGCCCGCTCCTCCGCAGCCCCCAGCGAATTGATCTCGAGCGTGACGTCCTCCAGCCCGAGATCTTCCCACAGCCGGGCGCACATCAGGATCAGCTCGGCGTCGGTCTCCGGTCCGGCATAGCCCAGGGCCTCGACACCGATCTGGTGAAACTGGCGGTAGCGGCCCTTCTGCGGGCGCTCGTGACGGAACATCGGCCCGTAGTAGTACAGCCGCTGCGGCCCGCCGGAGGCGACCAGGCTGTGCTGGATCGCCGCGCGCACGCAGGAGGCGGTGCCTTCCGGCCGCAGCGTCAGGTGCTCGCCATTGAGCGCGTCCTCGAAGGAGTACATCTCCTTCTCGACGATGTCGGTGACTTCGCCGATGGCGCGCTTGAACAGGGGCGTCGGCTCGACGATGGGCATGCGGATCGGGCGATAGCCATAGCTCTGGAGCCAATCGCGCACGATGTCTTCGAAGTATTCCCAGGTTTCGGCGTCGTCGGGCAGGATGTCATTCATCCCGCGCACAGCCTGCAGGGTCTGGCTCATGGGTGCTTGGTCTTGTCGTTTTTGCGTCGATGCGCTGTTGTTTTGCTGAAGGACGGCGCTCAGCCGCCCTTCTTCACGTACTTGGTGGCCACGTAATTGTCGACGATGGCCTTGAATTCCGCGGCGATGTTGTCGCCGCGCAGGGTGACCACCCGCTCGCCGTCGATATAGACCGGCGCGGCCGGCGTCTCGCCGGTGCCGGGCAAGGAGATGCCGATGCTGGCATGCTTCGATTCACCGGGACCATTGACGACGCAGCCCATCACCGCCAGCGTCATGTTCTCGACGCCGTCATACTGCTCGCGCCACACCGGCATCTGCGCACGAACGTAGGCCTGGATGCTGGAGGCGAGTTCCTGGAAAAAGGTGCTGGTGGTGCGCCCGCAACCCGGGCAAGCGGTCACCATGGGCGTGAATGCGCGCAGCCCCATGGTCTGCAGGATCTCCTGCGCGACCACGACCTCCTGCGTGCGGCTGCCGCCGGGTTCGGGGGTGAGGGAGATGCGGATCGTGTCGCCGATGCCTTCCTGCAGCAGCACCGCCAGCGCCGCGGTGGAGGCGACGATGCCCTTGCTGCCCATGCCCGCTTCGGTGAGCCCCAGATGCAGCGCATAGTCACTGCGGCGGGCGAGATCGCGATACACCGCGATCAGGTCCTGCACACTCGACACCTTGGCCGACAGGATGATGCGGTCGCCCGCGAGGCCGTACTCTTCGGCCTTGGCTGCGGATTCGAGCGCCGAGACGACCAGGGCCTCGCGCATCACCGCGCCTGCATCGCGCGGCTCGGCCAGTCTGGCGTTGGCGTCCATGATGCGCGCCAGCACCGACTGATCGAGACTGCCCCAGTTCACGCCGATGCGCACCGGCTTGTCGTAGCGACAGGCCAGTTCGACGATGGCGGCGAACTGCGGGTCGCGCTTGGCGCCGGCACCGACGTTGCCCGGGTTGATCCGCAGCTTGGCGAGTGCCTCGGCGCAGGCCGGGAAGTCGGTCAGCAGCTTGTGGCCGTTGTAGTGGAAGTCGCCGACCAGAGGCACGTCCATGTTCAGCGCCAGCAGGCGGTCGCGGATATGCGGCACGGCCTTTGCCGCAGCCTCGTTATTGACCGTGATGCGCACGATCTCGGAACCGGCACGCGCCAGTTCGGCAACCTGCATCGCGGTGCCGAGCACGTCCGCGGTGTCGGTGTTGGTCATCGACTGAACGACGACGGGGGCTTCGCCGCCGATCCTCACCTTGCCCACGCGGACCTGGCGGGTGCGATGGCGTGCGAGCGGGCAGGCGTCGATCGCGGCGGAGTCGTGTTGCAGGATCATGGATTCGCTCATCAACGAAGCGTCAGGCGGGCTACGGAGCCCCGGATGTGGGCGGCGAGATCGACCGGCTTGCCGTCATGCTCGAGCGTGACGCTGGACGCATTGCCAACCACCAGCGTGAATGGGGCAGTGCCCTGGACGCTGCGCGTGCTGCCCGCACGGTTGACCCCGGAATGCAGGATGGTGCCGCTGGCATCGCGCACCTCGACCCAGGACTCGGCACCAAAACGAAAGCTCAGCTGAGCCCCTGCGCCCGGAGCGGGGAGGGGCTCAGGGGCGACCACCGCGGCCGCGGGCTCAGGCGAAACCGCAGACGGATTCGACGGGGCACCGGAAGCAGCCGCAGCCACCGTCCCGGTCACAGGCTGGACTGCGGCCTCCGTCCCTACCGCAGGCGCAGCGGCCTCTTCACGGGCTGCCGCACCCGCTGCCGGCTCGATGACACGCGGCAGCGGCGGCGTCAATTGGACGGCAGAGGTGGCCGGCTGCGACTCGGTTGGCTGCAAGTCGGGGGACTGCGACTCGGCCGGCTGCGACTCGGCCGGCTGCGGCTCGGCCGGCTGCGTGGGCGCCGGCGCGAAACCCGGCAAAGGCTCGGCGACCGTCTCGGCCAGTGGCGCGGAGTCGGTGCGGAACCAGTCGAAATACCAGCCCGTCGCAACCATGACCAGCAGGACCAGGACGACGAGGCCGGCCGGGAAGCTGCCGCGACGGCGGCCGTCGCCGACCGGCAGGTCACCATCGGCATTGCGGATGGGCGAGAGGTCAGGGGTGCCCTGCCCCACCAGGCGCTGGACCGCGTCGAGCAGTGGCGTCGCATCGAGCCCCAGATGGCGCGCATAGTTGCGCATGAACCCACGCACAAACGCGATGCCAGGCAGGGCGCTGAAGTCATCACGCTCAAGCGCTTCGACCTGGCGGGGATTGAGCTTGAGCGCGAAGGCGACTTCCTGCACCGTTTCGCCACGCGCCTCGCGCGCATGACGCAGTTGCGCACCAGGCGAGGAAGGCGCCTCGGCCACGGCAGCAAGGTTTTCGGACTGCATGCTGCTCACTCGAACTTCCCTTGATTGAACAATTTGAACTCCTCCGATTCGGCGAACCTGGACTGCAACTGCGCAGCGTAACTCGCCGCTGCGTCGTGGTTGCCGAGACGGCGCTCGGCGCGCACCCCCAGCCACAAGGAAGCCGCGCTCGGATCGAACTGCTGGTGCAGCCGGATCAGGTGGCTGCGGGCCTGCTCATAACGAGCACCGCGATAGGCGATGTCAGCGAGCTGATAGAGCGCCTGCGCATTGGCGGGGTCGGCCTGCAGCGCACGCAGGAACTGCCCCTCGGCGGCTGCGTCGTCCCCGAGCCGCAGCTGGCACAACCCGGCATTGGTCAGCGGGCGCGCCGAGTGGCGGTAGTAAGGATTGCGCGCGGCGAGCGCCAGCCTCTCCAGGCCCTGTTGTGCCTGACCCTGGGTACACAGAAACCAGCCGTAACTGTTGTTGAAATCGGGATCGCCTGGCGCTTCTCGCAGCGCACGCTCGAAATGCTCGCGCGCCGCAGCGTGTTCCTCGATCAGCATGTAAGCAAGGCCCAGCAGATGATGGGCCGGCGCGTAGTCAGGACTATCGCCGAGCGCGATCTTCGCCTCGTCCAGCGCCACATCGTAGCGGCCAACCTCGAAATAGGCCATGCCGAGGTCGACATGCACGCGCGCACGCGCATCGGCAGGCGTTGCCGGCGTGATGTCGGACATCGGGCGGCTGACCGTGGTCGCAGCCCCCGAGGTGCTCGCCGGATGCGTCGCGCAGCCAGCCATCATGGCCGCGACGGCCACCGTGGCCAGAGTCAGAATCCGCTTCATGAACCGCCCTCCATGACCTGACGCAGATGAACCGTGCGCCGGGTCTTGTCCTGGACCTGACCCGCAAGCTGGCCGCAGGCCGCATCAACATCGTCGCCGCGCGTCTTGCGCGTGGTGGTGACGATACCGGCGTCGATCAGGATACCGGCAAAACGGCGGATGCGTTCCGCTGGCGAGCGCAGGAAACCCGAATTCGGGAAGGGGTTGAACGGGATCAGGTTGAACTTGCACGGCGTATCGCGAACCAGCGCCACCAGTTCGTGCGCGTGGGCATCGCTGTCGTTGACGCCATCGAGCATCACATACTCGAAGGTGACGAAATCGCGCGGCGCGCGCTCGAGATAGCGCTGGCAGGCAGCCATCAGCGCGCGCAGCGGATACTTCTGGTTGATCGGCACCAGCCGGTCGCGCAGCGCGTCGTTCGACGCATGCAGCGACACCGCCAGCGCCACCGGGCATTCGTCGCGCAGGCGGTCCATTGCCGGCACGATGCCCGAGGTCGACACCGTGACGCGGCGCCGCGACAGGCCATAGGCATAGTCGTCGAGCATCAGTCGCAGCGCGGTGACGACGTTGTCGAAGTTGGCGAGCGGCTCGCCCATGCCCATCATCACCACGTTACTGATGATGCGGCCGTTGTCCTTGTCACCGGCCTCGAGTTCGGCATCACGGGCGTCGGCACGCGCTGCACCGAGCAGCTTGTTGGCGAGCCAGAGCTGACCGATGATCTCGGCCGCCGACAGGTTGCGGTTGAAGCCCTGCTTGCCGGTCGAGCAGAACGCGCAGTCGAGCGCACAGCCCGCCTGCGAGGACACGCACAGCGTGCCGCGGCTGGTTTCAGGGATGAACACGGTCTCGACCGCGTTGGCGCTGCCCACGTCGAGCAGCCACTTGCGCGTGCCGTCGGCCGAGATGGAGTCACGCACCGGCACCGGCGGGCGGATCACGGCGAGTTCCTTCAACTTCGCGCGCAGCGACTTGGCGACGTCGGTCATCGCGTCGAAGTCGTCGCAGCCCTCGTGATGCATCCAGCGCATCACCTGGCGGGCCCGGAACGGCTTCTCGCCCAGCCCGGCGAACCAGGCGACGAGACCGTCGACATCGAAATCGAGCAGATTGACCTGATCGGGTGTGCTCATGCCTGAAACTTCACTCCACAGAAGCGGATGCCCGCAAAAGGCGCGTCCGTAATGCAAACGGCCCGACCACGCCGCGCGCGGTGCGCGGGCACCGCGAAACGTGCGCGACGGGCCGTTGGGACGGACCGCTCAGCGCGAGTAAACGTTCATGCCCGGGAAGAAGAAGGCGATCTCGACGGCCGCGGTTTCGGGGGCGTCGGAGCCATGCACCGCGTTGGCGTCGATCGACTCGGCGAAGTCGGCACGGATGGTCCCTTTGTCGGCCTTCTTCGGGTCGGTGGCACCCATCAGCTCGCGGTTCTTGGCGATGGCGTTCTCGCCTTCCAGGCACTGGATCATCACCGGACCGGAGGTCATGAACGACACCAGGTCCTTGAAGAAGGGGCGCTCCTTATGCACGGCGTAGAACTCGCCAGCCTCGCGCTCGGACAGGTGCGCCATCTTGGCGGCGATGACCTTGAGGCCGGCGCCTTCGAAGCGAGCGTAGATCTGGCCGATCACGTTCTTGGCGACGGCGTCGGGCTTGATGATGGACAGGGTGCGTTCGATTGCCATGGAAAAACTCCGGGACTGCGCTTTTGCAAAGCGTGCGGTTAGGAAAAAAAGCGCGAAATTCTAACAGGTTTCGCGTGACATCGACGCGCATGCGGTGGGTGCGAATGTAAGACGACGCAAGCGCGTCGCTCCCGGAGGGATCATCTCCGCCGGGCGTCACCGCCCCGCGGAGATGGCCGCAACCCGCATCCCGAGCCACCTGACGCAGCACAGCCGCAACGCCTACATCATGCCGAGCGCCTTTGGCAGGAAGGTGGAGATGCTCGGGATGTAGGTGATGATCAGCAGAAACACCAGCATCGTGCACAGCCAGGGCATCACCGCCTTGCTCATCTCGGTGAGGCCGGCCTTGGTGATCCCGCTGGCCACGAAGAGGTTCAAGCCGACTGGCGGCGTGATCATCCCAATCTCCATGTTCACCACGATCATCACGCCGAAGTGGATCGGATCGATGCCCAGCGCCACCGCCACCGGGAACAGGATCGGGGCCAGGATCAGGATGATCGACGAGGGCTCCATCAGCGCACCAGCCACCAGCAGCAGGATGTTCACCACGATCAGGAAGCCGATCGGCCCCATGCCGCTGGCGACGATGGCGTCTGCCATGCGCTGCGGGATCTGCTCGCTGGTGAGGATGAAGGAGAACAGCACCGCGCTGGCAATGATGAACAGCAGCATCGCGCTCATGTTCGCCGAATCCAGCAGCACGCGCGGGATCTGCCTGAGGGTGAGATCCTTGTACACGAACACCGCGATGAAGAAGGCGTAGACCGCACTCATCGCCGCCGCCTCGGTCGGGGTGAACATGCCCGAGTAGATGCCGCCCATGACCACCACGATCAGCATCAGACCCCAGAAGGCCTTGCGGAACGCCCGGATGCGCTCGCCCCAGGACGCTGAGGGCAGGGTGGGATAGCCGTTCTTGCGCGCCACGTACCAGGTGGTCAGGCCCAGCATGAAAGCCAGCAGCAGACCGGGGATGACGCCCGCCATGAACAGCGCGCCCACTGACGAGTTGGTCGTCACCGAGTACATCACCATGACGATGGACGGCGGGATCAGGATGCCCAGACCACCCGCCGAGGCCACCGCGCCCGCGCCGAAGCGCACCGGATAGCCCTGCTTGATCATCGCCGGGATCAGGATGGAGCCGATCGCGACCACGGTGGCCGGACTCGAACCGGACACCGCAGCAAACAAGGCGCAGGCCAGCACCGCCGACATGCCCAGGCCGCCGCGCAGGTGACCGACCATGGCGGTGGCAAAGTTGATCATCCGTCGCGCCACCCCGCCGTGGGTCAGGAAGTTGCCGGCGAGGATGAAGAACGGGATCGCCATGATCTCGAACTTCTCGATGCCGGTGAACATCTTCAGCGCCACCGACTCCAGCGGCACGTCAGTGAAGAGGAACATGAAGCTCAGCACCGTGAGGCCGAGCGCCACGCCCACCGGCATGCCGATCGCCATCAGGACGACGAGCAAGCCGAAGATTGCAATCGTGTTGGTCATGTTCTCGTCCCCCTCACCGGCCCTGGTCCGGACGCCTGGCCGCCTCAGACCTGCGGCGGGCGTGTTCGATGTCTTCCGCGATCGAGATCGCCTCGCCCCCAAGCAGCACGCGCTCGTCGTCCTCCTCGTCCAGTCCTTCGACGTGACCGTGGTCATGGGTGGGCAGCTCACCGGTACGGGCGAAGCTTGCGATGACCTGCAAGAAGCGGTAGCACATCAGGAAGGAACCCAGCGGCACCGCGCAATAGACGATCCAGGTCGGCCACTCGAGGTCGGGCGTAGTCGGCCCCTCGAAGTAGTCGCCGGTGTCGCGACCGAGCAGCGACAGGGTCTCGTAGGCCATGCCGTTCTCCCACACGAACAGCGCACCGAAGACGCCGATCAGGCCAGAGAACACCACGCCGCACACCAGCCCGGTCTGGATCAGCGCGGCGCGCGGTTTGCCGGAGAGCTCGTTGACGAGGAGGTCCACACCGACGTGAATGCCGGTGCGCACGCCGTAGGCGGCGCCGAACTTGGCCATCCATACGAAGAGGATGATGCAGAACTCCTGCGCCCAGCCGACGTTCAGGTCGAGCAGCCAGTCCTGCAATACGGGAATCTCGTAACCGGACAGGTAGCGATGCACCACCGAGACGAAGATCACCACCGTTGCCAGGGCCATCAGGCTGGCGATGATGATCTCCTCGAGGCGGTCGAGAAGCTTGTTCATGATTTTTTTCCCCCGAAAAAACGCCCGTCGCGCTCTAGGCACCGGACGGGCGTTGCTGGGTGAGATGAGAAGCGGCTTACAGCTTGGCGGGGTCGAAGCCGGTTTCCTTGTAGATCGACTGAATCAGCTCGGCACCGATACGCGACTCCATCTTCTTGTGCACCGGCACCAGCGCCTTCTTGAAGGCGGCCTTCTCTTCGGCGGTCGGCGTATAGATCTCGGTCTTGCCCGCGGCGCGCACACCCTCGAGCGCCTTGTCGTTCTCTTCCTTGGCGATCTGGTTGGCAAAGGCGGTGGATTCGGCCATGGCCTTGTCGAGCTGGGTGCGCACCTCGGCCGGCAGACCGTCCCAGAACTTCTTGTTGGTGATCACCGCGTAGCCCAGGTAGCCATGGTCCGTCAGCGTCATGTGCTTCTGCACTTCATGCATCTTCTGCGTGAAGAGGTTGGAGTGCGGGTTCTCGGTGCCATCGACCACGCCGGTCTGCAACGCCTGATAGACCTCGGAGAAGGCCATCACCTGCGGCAGCGACTTCACTTCACGCATCTGCTCTTCGAGCACCTTGGACGACTGGATGCGCATCTTCTTGCCGCGCAGGTCTTCCGGCTTCCGGATCGGCGTGTTGGCCGAGAACGATTTGAAGCCGTTATCCCAGAAAGCCAGGCCACGGATACCCTTGGGCTCGAGCTTGGCAAGCAGCTGCTGGCCGACCGGCCCCTGGGTGATCTTGTTCAGTGCCTCGTAGCCGTCGAAGATGTAGGGCAGATCGAAGACTTCGAACTCGCGCACGCCGAGGGGGCCGAACTTGGCCAGCGACGGCGCAAGCAGCTGGACGGCGCCGAGTTGGAGCGCCTCCATCTCTTCCTTGTCCTTGTACAGCGTGCTGTTCGCGTAAACCTCGACCTTGACCGCACCTTTAGTGTATTGCTCCGCCAGTTGCTTGAACTTCTCTGCGGCCTTGCCCTTGGGCGTGTCCTGGGCCACCACGTGGCTGAACTTGATCACGATCGGGTCCGCAGCAACCGCAGCGGCAGACAGGCCTACGGCAACCAGACCAACCAGAAGCGCACGAATCTTCATGAGAACATCTCCTTCGAGAGGACAGCATCAAGGCCTTGCTTGGGCACCCGGGCAGCGCCGGACTGGGGGGCGACACTCCGATAAGTTTCCTTGTGTCGCGCATCAGTATCCTTTGGACGAAGACCGCCTGCCATTGTGGATGTCCGCATGCGTGAGATCCTCGGGCGCGCGCTTCACTGTACCTGACGCGGCAAGCCCCTGCACGCCATGAGTCCGGCCGAAACGCCTGCGCTGCCCACCGGCCGCAAGCGCTGGATCCAGCACCTGCCCTACCTGAGCCTGGCGCTTTTTCTGGCCGCCATCGCCGCCCTGGTATGGCTGACCCGCGAGTACGACGCCGACGAGCAGCGCACCACGCTGATCAACGATGTGCTGTGGATGGAGCAGAACCTGCGCTTTCACCTGGACCGCAACGAAATCCACCTGCAGGAGATCGGCCGCGAGCTGTTCGCCGGTCGCCCCTCCACGGCGACCGAAGCCCGGCTCGCCAGCCTGCTGAGCCCGGAGCGCGGACTGGTGCAGATCTGGTGGCTGTCTGCAGAGGGCCAGGTGCTCGGCGCGATGCCTACGCGTCCGGCCACGCCGGCATCGCCGTCCGAGACGGCCGTCCCGCTGCCCGACGAAGCGACCTTCCGGCTCGCGCGCGGCGTGGGCCGGCCAATGTATGGGCCGACCTATCCGGTCGTGGGCAGGGTCCACCATTTCGAGGTGCACGTGCCGATCTGGTCCGAGCATGGCCCACCGGGCGTGGTGGTCGGCGTGTATTCGGTGAGCGAGCTCGTCGTGCGCGAGCTGCCGTGGTGGTTCGCCGAGCGCTACCGCGTGGCCGTGCTCGACGCCGACGGACACGAGATCGCGGCCAAGTCCAAGGTCGCCCCGCTGTCGTCGCAGCTTGCCTACACCATGCCCTTCGACCCCCCCGGCCACGGGCTGACGCTGCAGATCAGCGCCTACAAGTCGGACATGCGCTGGATTCCGGTGCTGCTGGGGGCATCCATCCTGCTGCTGGCCGGCATCATCGTCTGGAGCGTGATGCAGTTGCGTCGCCAACTCGCTGGACGCCAGCAGGCCGAGATCGCGTTGCGCGCCGAATCGGCCTTCCGCAAGGCGATGGAAGACTCGATGCTGACCGGAATGCGCGCGCGCGACCTCGACGGGCGGCTCACCTACGTCAATTCTGCCTTCTGTCGCATGACCGGCTTCGCGGCCGATGAGCTCATCGGCCGCCGGCCACCGATGCCCTACTGGGATCCCGACCAGCTTGAGCAGACCTTCGAGGTGCATCGCCAGATCATGGCGGGCGGCAGCGCGGCCGAGGGTACCGAAGTGCGCCTGCGGCGCAAGAGTGGCGAAGCGCTCGATGCGCTGGTGTTCGAGGCCCCGCTGATCGACGCTCGCGGCCAGCATGCCGGCTGGATGGGCTCCGTACTCGATATCACCGAGCAGAAACGGGCGCGCGAACAAGCCCGCCAGCAGGAAGAACGCCTGCAGCAGAGCGCGCGCCTGATCACCATGGGCGAGATGGCCTCCACTCTGGCCCATGAGCTCAACCAGCCGCTGGCCGCGATCGCCAGCTACAGCTCCGGCTGCATGAACCGCCTGCAGGATACGCGCCCCATCGACCGCAGCGAGCTGCTCGACATCCACGAACGCATCGCCCGTCAGGCGCGACGCGCGGGCGAGATCATCCGCCGCGTGCATGATTTCGTGCGCCGCTCCGAACCCAGGCGCGCGCCGCTCGACCTCAATGCCGTGATCCGCGATGCGGTCGGCCTGATCGAGGCGGACGCACGCAAGCGCAAGATGCACCTGCGCGTCGAGCTCGCCGATCCGATGCCGCAGGTCGAGGCCGACGCAGTGATGGTCGAGCAAATCGTGGTGAATCTGGTGCGCAACGCGATGGATGCGATGCGTGACACGCCGCCCAGCGCACGCATCATCGAGGTACGCTCGGCCCATGAAGGCCGCTTCGCCACTGTCTCGATTGCGGACCGTGGCATTGGCATCCCCGACGAGATCGCGGCACGCCTGTTCGAACCCTTCTTCACCACCAAGCCCGAAGGCATGGGCATGGGCCTGAACATCTGCCGTTCGATCGCCGAGCTCCACCACGGCCGCCTGGGCTTCGAAGTTCGGCCAGGTGGCGGTACCCTTTTCATCCTGTCGCTTCCGCTGGACAACCCCGCATGAATCCTGCCTGCACCCACATTGTCGACGACGACGAAGCCATCCGCGACGCGCTCGAGTGGCTGTTCAAGACGCGCGGCGTGAGCTGCCGCACGTGGCCCTCGGGCGAGCGCTTCCTCGCGGCCTGGCAGCCCGACTGGCGCGGCTGCATCGTGCTCGACGTCCGCATGCAGGACATGAGCGGACTGGAGTGCTTCGACCTCCTGCTCGCGCGCGGCTGCCAGCTGCCGGTGATCTTCATCACCGGGCACGGCGACGTGCCAATGGCGGTCTCGGCGCTCAAGAAGGGCGCCTTCCATTTCATCGAGAAACCCTTCAACGACCACGATCTGGTGGATCTGGTGGAAAAGGCGCTCGCCGCCGACCGCGACCTCCAGCGTGTCGCCGCCAGCCGCGAGACGATCGAGGCGCGGCTCGCGACGCTCACCCAGCGCGAGCGCGAGGTGATGGAGCTGATCCTCGAAGGCAAATACAACAAGGTGATCGCCGACGCGCTGTCGATTTCAATGCGCACCGTGGAAGCCCACCGCTCGCGCATCTTCGACAAGATGGATGTACGTTCGGCCGTCGAGCTTGCCCAGCTGCTGACCGTCCTGCACAACTGAAGGCGGGCTGCGACTGGATCACGCGCCTGCGCAAGCACCCACGCACGACCAGCGCGGCAGCACACCGGCGCCCTCCGGCGGACAGGCAAACGCTGCGCTCAAGCCAATCCCGCCCACCCACGCCGGCTCGCCGTCCACCCACAGCACGGGCAGGCGGTCGCGCAGCCAGACCGGAATTCCCGCCTCCTGGCACAGCTTGCGCAACACCCGCCGTGGCCGATCTGCCGCGAGGCGAAGCTGCATGCCCGGTGTACGCCGGCCCAGGCGCACCTCGCTGGCGGCTTCGAGCGCGGCGCGGCTGAGGCCGGCGCCGATCACCGCGTCGAAATAAACCTGAGCGTCGCCCCACGGCAGCATCGTCTCGCCATGCCAGCGCAGCTCGACCGGCGCGGGCGCCGCCGCGGCCTCCAGCCACACCGCATCCCGATAGGCGCAGCACACCCACGCGCCCAGCGCGAGCCGCAGTGGGTGCTCGGGCGCGCAGCCGCGCAGCTGGCGCAGGGCTTCGTCCAGCGTCACGCGCGAGGGCGCGAGCGCCGCGCGGCCCTGGAGCAGCCAGCGCAGGAGGTTGGCCTGGCGCGCCGCACTGAGCGCGAGCAGCCGGCGCCGACTCAGTACCGTGCCACCGCAGGTGGCCGCATCGGCGGCGGCGAGCTCGCCGAGCAGATCGTCCGCTTCGGCAAAATGCGCGGCCGCACGCGCCAGCGCCGGCACGGCGGCGGGAAACAGGGTCTGCGCCACCGGCAGCAGCCGATGACGAATCGCATTGCGCGTGAAGTCGAGCGCAGCGTTGCTCTCGTCCTCGACCCATGTCAGCCCCGCGCGTCGAGCCCAGCGCTCGATGGCAGTCCGACGCACCTCGAGCAGCGGCCGAAGACGGCCCGGACGCGTATCGGCAGCGGGATTCACCGCCCGCATGGCGGCTGCGCCGCGCACGCCCGTGCCGCGCAGGAGGCGAAACAGCAGGGTCTCGGCTTGGTCGTCCTGATGGTGGCCGAATGCCAGCCAATCGCATGCCACCGTATCGAGCGCGGCGTGGCGCGCCGCGCGCGCCGCCGCCTCGACGCCATCCGGATGGGTGCGATCCACCTCGACGCGAAAGACCTGCAGCGGCACGCCGGCCGGGGCACAACGCGCGACACAGGCCTCGGCCCAGGCATCGGCATGCGGGCTCAGGCCATGATGAACGTGCGCGGCCGCCAAGCGGTACCCGAAGCGCGGCTGCAACCGGCAAAGCACCTCGAATAACACTACCGAGTCGACGCCACCCGACAGCGCGCAACACACGCGCGCGTCGGCCTTCACGCCGGCGGAAACCATCACCACGGCAACCCGCTCGACGAGTTCGTCAGGCTCGCTCATGCTCCGGGCACTCCGGCGCCAATACGCCCGCCGCTCCGCCTGAGCCCATCAGCCCAGACGGGCGCGCCCCGCGCTGCGCAAAGACGCAAGCGCGTCAGGCCGCCTTTTCCTTGAAGCGCCCGTAGCTCATCAGCTTCTCGTAGCGCTGGGCGACAAGTTCGGACGGCGTCAGCACTTCGAGCTCACGCAGCGCGTCAGCCAATGCGCGCTTGAGCGATGCCGCCATCGCACGATGGTCACGGTGGGCCCCGCCGATCGGCTCATTCACGACCGCGTCGATCAGGTTCAGCGATTTCAGCCGCGCGGCGGTGATGCCCATGGTTTCGGCGGCGTCAGCGGCTTTCTCCGCGCTCTTCCACAGGATCGACGCGCAGCCTTCGGGCGAAATCACCGAGTAGGTGGCGTACTGCAGCATCAGGACCTGATCGGCCACCGCAATCGCGAGCGCTCCGCCCGAGCCGCCCTCACCGATGATCGTGCTGATGATCGGCGTCCTGAGCTCGGCCATCAGGTAGATGCTGTGGCCGATCGCCTCCGACTGGCCGCGCTCTTCGGCGCCGATGCCCGGATACGCGCCCGGGGTGTCGACGAAGGTGAACACCGGCAGCGCGAACTTCTCGGCCAGCTTCATCAGCCGCATCGCCTTGCGATAGCCCTCGGGGCGCGGCATGCCGAAGTTGCGCAGGATCTTTTCCTTGGTGTCGCGACCCTTCTGGTGACCAATGACCACGCAGGCCTGGCCGTTGAAGCGCGCCAGGCCGCCGATGATCGCCTTGTCGTCGGCGTAGCTGCGGTCACCGTGCAGTTCCTGGAAGTCAGTGAAGATCAGGCTGGCATAGTCGAGCGTGTACGGGCGCTGCGGATGACGCGCAACTTGGGCGATCTGCCACGGGCTGAGCTTGGCGTAGAGATCCTTGGTCAGCGACTGGCTCTTGGCCTCGAGCCGCTTGATCTCGTCGGAGATATCCACCGCCGGGTCGTCCTGCACGAAGCGCAGCTGGTCGATCTTTTCCTCGAGTTCGGAGATCGCCGTTTCGAAATCAAGAAAGGTGGTTTTCATCCCGGCCTGTCCAAGTCAAAAATGTTCGCCATTGTAACGCCAGCCGCCATACGACGCGTGCCTCGGGTGCTGCGCCGCAAAAGCTGCCTTTCGACAAGGCACCGGGGCGGTGCCTTGCGGCGACCGCCCCGGTCTGCATGCCCATCCCGCGCTCACGGGCTGCAGGCTCAATCGTTGCTGGCAAAGCCCAGCAGGTGCAACAGGCTGGTGAAGAGGTTGAAGATCGACACGAACAGCGTGACCGTGGCCATGACGTAGTTGGTCTCGCCACCGTGGATGATGTTGCTGGTCTCGTAGAGGATCAGACCCGACATCAGCAGCACGAAGGCGGCCGAGACGGTCAGCGACAGCGCCGGAATCTCGAAGAACATTGCGCCCAGGCCAGCCAGGAAGGCCACCAGGATGCCGACCATCAGGAACCCGCTCATGAACGAGAAGTCCTTCCGGGTCGTCACCGCGTAGGCCGAAAGGCCCAGGAAGATCGCCGCGGTTCCCGCCATCGCCTGCATCACGATGCTGCTGCCATTCGGCAGCGACAGGTAGGCGGAGATGATCGGCCCGAGCGTGAAGCCCATGAAACCGGTCAGCGCGAACACGAACACGACACCCAGCCCGCTGTTACGGAACTTGCTGGTCGCGAACAGCAAGCCGAAGTAGCCCAGCAGCGTGACGATGATGCCCAGACGCGGCGCGCCCATGGCTATCGACAGCCCGGCCGTCAGGGCCGAAAACGCCAGCGTCAGCGACAACAGCATGTAGGTGTTGCGGATGACCTTGTTGGTCGATAGCACCGACGGCGCGGTGCGGGTCATTGTGGCAAAACGGTTTTCCATGGTCGGATGTCCTCCAGTGGGGAATCGGTGATTTGTTTTAAGGATCGGCGCGCATGACTGCACGACACGACTCGCTGCCAACACGAAAAGAACAGGAGGCCGCGCGAGGCGCAGCCCTTTCGGCTCAGACCGGAAGGGCTGCGACCGGGGCGACCGGGGCGACCGCGGCGCGCACCGGGCGTTGGTGCCGGCGCACGCGCTGGGCAAGGACACGGGCCACACGGTCCGCCGCTTCATCGACGGCGGCACGGACCTCGAGCTGGGTGATCGCGAACACGACATCAGGCAGGTTGCGCAACCGCAACTGAACCACGCAACGCTTGTCTGCGCCACCCTTCGGTCCATTGACGTCGGCCACCTTCACCCGCGCCCACTGGATGTGGTCGCGGAAGCGACCAATCGCGAACCGCATCCGGCGCGCCACATAGTCCCGCAGGCCCGGGGGGGCTTCCACACCATCGCAATGCAAGTCGATACGCATGTCCAGTCTCCTTTTGTTGTTGCACAGACACACGGCCACGCCCTATGCCTCGGCCGATACTACCCCTCAGACTGTTCGATAAAATCTCAGTTCAACAGAATTTTGATCTGTTTTTTCCGAATCTTTTCGATGACCGGGTGCGGGACACACTGCCATGCTCAACTACAAGCAGCTTCATCATTTCTGGACCGTGGCCCGTGCGGGTGGGATCGTGCGTGCCGCGGAACGTTCCGGACTGGCGCCGCAGACGCTCTCTGGCCAGATCGCCACCCTGGAGTCCGATCTCGGCGTCAATCTCTTCAAACGTCAGGGACGGGGCCTGGTGCTGACCGAAACGGGGCGTATGGCACTGGACTATGCGGAAGAGATTTTCCGTCTCGGCAGCGAGCTCGAAGCTGCCCTTCAGCGCCGCACCGCGGGGCGGGCCGCGCCATTTCGGGTCGGCATCGCCGATGTGGTACCCAAGGCGATCGCCTGGCTGCTGCTGGCCCCCTCGATGGACTTGGCCGAGCCGATGCGGATCGTATGCCGTGAGGGCAAGTTCGACGCCCTGCTGGGCGAACTGGCGATCCACAAGCTCGACGTGGTGCTCGCGGACAGCCCGCTGCCGCCCAACATGGACGTGCGCGGCTTCAGTCACGCGCTGGGTGAGTCAACGATTGGCTTCTACGCCACACCGGCCCTTGCCGGCGCCCTGGCGGACGGATTTCCGGGCACGCTGGACGGCGCGCCGCTGCTGCTGCCGGGCGTGGAGGCGAGCGTGCGCGGCCCGCTGCTGCGCTGGATCGAGGCCGCGGGTCTGCATCCGCGCATCGTGGGAGAGTTCGACGACAGCGCACTGATGCGCGCCTTTGCCGAAGCGGGCGCAGGCATCTTTCCGAGCGCATCCATGGTGGGCGAACAATTGTGCCGCCAGGCCGGCATGATCCATCTGGGCGACGCAGACGGCGTCACCGAAACCTACTATGCGATCTCGGTCGAGCGCAGGCTCACCCACCCGGCGGTGCGCGCCATCAGCGAGGCCGCCACGGCAAAGCAGAAATTCGTGTGATTTGATTTTCGGCCACAGCCCATCCAGAATCGCGGGCCGAAACGGACGACTTGTAGTGACGCAAATGCGGACCCAGGCTGTCCGGAAGGGTGGGTAGCGCTGAACTGCGTCTTGAGCCAGCGCGAAACCCTTGCGCTGCTGCGCAGTAAAACATTCTGGTGCCGAGAGTGGGACTCGAACCCACACACCTTGCGGCGGCGGATTTTGAATCCGCTGCGTCTACCGATTCCGCCATCCCGGCACGGGAGGCGCATTATCCACGATCAGGCCGCCAATCAGCAAGCTGCGACCGCAACCGACTCAAGCTCACGCCCATACGATGCCCCTGACCCTCAACGATTTCGACTACACCCTGCCCGCCGAGCTCATCGCGCAGACGCCACTGGCCGAACGTAGCAGCAGCCGACTGCTGGTCGTCACCCCGCGCGCGGGTGAAGCCCCGGTGCTGGCTGACACCACGTTCAGCGACCTGGCCGACCTCGTACGGCCGGGCGACCTCCTCGTGTTCAACGACACCCGCGTGATCCACGCCCGCCTGCATGGCGTCAAGGACAGCGGCGGCCAGGTCGAGGTGCTGATCGAACGCGCGGTCGGCCCGCACGAGGCCTTGGCACAGGTGCGCGCGAGCAAGTCGCCGCGGCCGGGGACGCGCCTGCACCTGGCCGACGCCTTCGAGGTGGAGGTGCTGGGCCGCGTCGGCGAGTTCTTTCATCTGCGCTTTCCGCCCCACGAGGACCTGCTCGTCCTGCTCGAGCGCCACGGCAAGCTGCCGCTTCCGCCCTACATCCAGCGCGCGGCCGGCGCAGCGGACGAGTCGCGCTACCAGACGGTCTATGCCCGTGAGCCCGGCTCGGTTGCCGCTCCCACTGCGGGCCTGCATTTCGACCAGCCCCTGCTGGATCGCCTGGCCGATCGCGGCGCGCACTGCGCCTGGCTGACCCTGCACGTGGGCGCCGGCACCTTCCAGCCGGTGCGTGTGGACGACCTCGGCGAACACCGCATGCATCGCGAGCGCTATGTGATTCCACGGCAAACCGTGGAGGCAATCGCCGCCACCCGCGCTGCCGGCGGCCGTGTCATCGCGGTCGGCACCACCAGCATGCGCGCGCTCGAAGCCGCAGCGCAGGACGGCCCGCTCGAGGCCGGCAGCGGCGAGACCGAGATCTTCATCCTGCCCGGTTTCCGTTTCCAGGTCGTGGATGCGCTGATCACCAACTTCCACCTGCCCAAATCCACGCTGATGATGCTGGTGTCGGCCTTCGCCGGCATGGACAGCATCCGCCGCACCTACGCCCACGCCGTCGAACACCGCTACCGCTTCTTCAGCTACGGCGACGCGATGTTCATCACCCGCAGAAACGAAGCCGAGAACGACAAGAACAGCGATGCAGTTTGAACTCCTCACCACCGACGGCAGCGCCCGCCGCGGCCGCCTGACGCTCGCCCACGGCGTGGTCGAAACCCCAGTCTTCATGCCGGTCGGCACCTATGGCACGGTCAAGGCGATGACGCCAGCGATGCTCGCCGACATTGGCGCCCAGATCTGCCTGGGCAACACCTTTCACCTGTGGCTGCGCCCGGGGCTGGACATCATCGCCGCACACGCAGGCCTGCACCGCTTCATGGCCTGGGACAAGCCCATCCTCACCGACTCGGGCGGCTTCCAGGTGTTCAGCCTGGGCGCGCTGCGCAAGATCACCGAAGAAGGCGTCCGATTCGCAAGCCCGATCGACGGCGCCAGGCTCTTCCTCACCCCCGAGATCTCGATGCAGATCCAGAGCGTGCTGAATTCGGACATCGTGATGATCTTCGACGAATGCACGCCCTACCCTGCCACCCGCGACGAGGCGGCGAAGTCGATGCGTCTGTCGCAGCGCTGGGCCAGGCGCTCGCGCGACGAGTTCGATCGACTGGGCAACAGCAATGCGCTGTTCGGCATCGTCCAGGGCGGCATGTACCAAGACCTGCGCGACGAGTCACAGGCTGCGCTCGAAGAGATCGGCTTCCACGGCTTCGCCATCGGCGGCCTGTCGGTAGGCGAACCGAAGGAAGACATGGCACGCATCCTCGCCCACACCGCGCCGCGCCTGCCGCAACACAAGCCGCGCTACCTGATGGGCGTGGGTACGCCCGAAGACATCGTGGACGGCGTCGCTGCCGGCATCGACATGTTCGACTGCGTGATGCCCACCCGCAACGCCCGCAACGGCTGGCTGTTCACCCGCTACGGCGACGTCAAGATCAAGAACGCAGCGCACAAGGCTGACACCCGCCCGCTCGATCCGTCCTGCGATTGCTACACCTGCCGTCACTTCAGCCGCGCCTACCTGCACCACCTGCACCGCACCGGCGAGATCCTCGGCAGCATGCTCAACACAGTGCACAACCTGCGCTACTACCAGAGGCTGACCGCGGAGCTGCGCGAAGCCATCGCTGCAGGCACGCTTGCGGCCTATGTGCAGCGCTTCCGCAGCGAGCGCACAACGGGCACGCAGTGAACCTGCTGCGCGCTCAGGCGTCTCACCCGGCCGGGGATATCCCCGGCTACTGATATAATCAAATGTTTTTTGCCAACCCGGAGTATTCGACGTGCTGATTTCCAATGCCTACGCCCAAGCCGCGGGCGGTTCCGACCCCACCGGCGGCCTGATGGGCCTGCTGCCCCTGATCCTGATGTTCGTGGTGCTGTGGTTCCTGATGATTCGCCCGCAGATGAAGCGCGCGAAGGAACACAAGGCCATGGTCGAAGCCCTGGCCAAGGGTGAGGAGGTGGTGACCGGCGGTGGCATCGCCGGCCGCGTGACCGAAGTCGGCGACAGCTTCGTGCAGATCGAAATCGCCGCCAACACCGTGGTTGCCGTTCAGAAGCAGGCCGTGGCGACCGTGCTGCCCAAGGGCACGCTGAAGGCACTGTAATTCTCACGGTAGCGGGCCGCCACCGGCCCGCGCCGACTGCGCGCGCGCCACAAGCCGGGCCGGGCGTGAGGCGTCGCGCCGATGCACGCGCAGAGCCTTGCTCCGCACACGGGTTTTGCTCCACACACTCTACCGCCGACGATGAATCGCTACCCTCTCTGGAAGAACATCCTGATCAGCCTCGTGCTGCTCTGGGGTCTGATCTACACCCTGCCCAACTTCTACGGCGAGGTGCCGGCAGTGCAGGTATCGAGCGCCAAGGCCACGCTCAAGCTCGATCCCGCTGCCACGACCGATCGCATCGCTGGCGCACTCAAGGCGGCCGGAATCGACGACACCGGCATCTTCGCCGACGTGACCAGCGTGCGGGCCCGCTTCAAGGACACCGACACACAGTTGCGGGCCAAGGATGTCATCGAGCGCGCCTTCAATCCGGATCCGGCCGACCCGTCTTACGTCGTCGCGCTGAACCTGCTGTCGGCCTCGCCGGGCTGGCTGAGCTCGATCCACGCGCTGCCGATGTACCTCGGCCTTGACCTTCGCGGTGGCGTGCACTTCCTCCTCGAGGTCGACATGCCGGGCGCGCTCACCAAGCGTCTCGACGCCACCACCGGCGACCTGCGCACACTGATGCGCGACAAGAGCGTGCGCCACGCCGGCATCACCCGCGAAGGCAACACCGTCGTCATCCGCTTCCGCGACGCCGGACAGCGTGAAGCCGCTCGGCGCGCGATCCAGGACAGCACCGCCGATCTGCAGCTCACCGATCGTGACGAGAGCGCTGACGATTTCAGGCTGGTCGCCACACTGACCGCGCAGGCGCAGCAGACCATGCGCGACTTCGCGATCAAGCAGAACATCACCACGCTGCACAACCGCATCAACGAACTCGGCGTGGCCGAGCCGGTGATCCAGCAGCAGGGTGCCGAGCGCATCGTGGTGCAGTTGCCGGGCGTGCAGGACGTCGCCAAGGCCAAGGACATCCTGGGCCGCACCGCCACGCTCGAAGTGCGCATGGTGGATGACACCCCGGGGGCCATCGAGCAGGCGCTCGCTGGCAGGGTCCCCTTCGGAACCGAGCTCTACACCGAGCGCGGCGGCTCGCCATTGCTGGTGCAGAAGCAGGTCGTGCTCACCGGCGACCGCCTCACCGACGCCCAGCCCGGCTTCGACGGCCAGACCAACGAACCGGCGGTGCACCTGACCCTGGACGCCGCCGGCGCGCGCATCTTCCGCGACGTCACCCGCGAGAGCGTCGGCAAGCGCATGGCGATCCTGCTGTTCGAAAAAGGCAAGGGCGAGGTCGTCACCGCCCCGGTCATCCGCAGCGAGATCGGCGGCGGCCGGGTGCAGATCTCGGGCCGCATGACCACCGTCGAGGCCAACGACGTCGCCCTGCTGCTGCGCGCCGGCTCGCTGGCGGCGCCGATGGAGATCATCGAGGAGCGCACCGTCGGCCCCAGCCTGGGCGCCGAGAACATCCAGAAGGGCTTCAACTCGACGCTGTGGGGCTTCCTCGCGATCGTCGTGTTCATGTGCGGCTACTACATGCTGTTCGGCCTGGTGTCGTCGATCGCGCTCGCCGCCAACCTGCTGCTGCTGGTGGCGCTGCTGTCACTGCTGCAGGCGACGCTGACCCTGCCCGGCATCGCCGCGATGGCGCTGACGCTGGGCATGGCGATCGACGCCAACGTGCTGATCAACGAGCGCATCCGCGAGGAGCTGCGCAAGGGCCGCAATGTCACCAGCGCCGTCGAGACCGGCTATCGCGAAGCGTCGCGCACCATATTCGATGCCAACGTCACCAACGTGATCGCCGCGGCCATCATGTTCGCCTTCGGCTCCGGCCCCATCAAGGGCTTTGCCGTCGTGCTCACCATCGGCATCATCACCTCGGTGTTCACCGCCGTCACCGTCACAAGGCTGCTCGCCGCCCGCTGGCTGCGGGCCAAGCGCCCCGCCGCGCTCGTGCTCTGAGGACCGGCCCCATGCGTCTCCTGAAGCTCGTCCCGGACAATACCAACTTTCCCTTCCTGCGGTGGCGCAATGTCGCCATCGGCCTGTCCATCCTGATGATCCTCGGCTCCATCGCCCTTGTCGCGGTGCGCGGCCTCAATTTCGGCGTGGATTTCTCGGGCGGCCTGATGATGGAAGTCCGCTTCGACAAGGCCGCCCAGGTCGATGACCTGCGCAAGACCGTGAACGCCGTGGGCGTCGGCGCAGCCTCCATCCAGAC
>QXGG01299569.1_pt1 | contig 67574 bp, 119 predicted proteins | sample 1982491 | NCBI WGS metagenome assembly QXGG01 (sample SAMN09924614, study PRJNA488089) | Wastewater metagenome, whole genome shotgun sequencing project. | isolation source: South African research farm wastewater | place: South Africa: Irene, Agricultural Research Council, Animal Production...
CAGTGACACAAAATGGTTATGCAATTGTGCATATTAAAAATCCGGATAAAGATGTTCAATTGGCAGCAGTGACACAAAATGGTCGTGCAATTGAGTATATTAAAAATCCGGATAAAGATGTACAAATGGCAGCAGTGACGGAAAATGGTTATGCAATTGTGCATATTGAAAATCCGGATAAAGATGTACAAATAGCTTAGATAAAAAACAATGGATATTATTATCTTACCAAATCCAAATTTTCCCCAGAAGTAATTCAATGGGCAAAAGAAAATAGATATGTAAGATGAGAATACATGATATCACCGAAGCATATTCTGACATTGTAAAACCGTTGTCGGCTATTGCAAAGAAAATTCTTAGTATGGACATTCAACGTGATTTTAACGATAATATATTCATAAAGCCATATTTCGGTGAAAAATCAAAAAATGAGATTGCAGACACATATGGTATTGTATATTATGAACTAATGTCATACATTGAACGTCATGTCCCAATATACTTCATAGAAGAAAACAGTTCATACCTTGGTTCATATCGGCATTATGCACAGAAAAATAATCCTTCAATGGATGCCATAATGCTAAATCTACCTAAAATTCTACCAGATTATACAAATTTTTCAAGAACATACATCAATGATCCAAAAGTGAAGCAAACCTTGGTACATGAACTCCGACATGTAATGCAACGCCAAACATTCCACGATTATTATCATTCAGACACACTTCAAAATATCCCATATAGTAAATCACCAATCGAAATTGATGCATAGTTTGTTCATATGTTACATGGCGAACCCATAACGGATATACACGCATTTGTGAATGGCGTTATGGATAAATTTTCAAAATACAAAACGCTTACTGATAAACAATATCGTCACTATAAGAACAAAGCCGCAGCATACTTTGTAAATCATGATAAAGAAAAATCGTCAAATCCAACCTTGAAATCCAGATTGGATAAACTAAAACAACATAAGCTTGATAGACTTATTGAACCATTGAAGAACGCAAAAATTCAAGTCCTTAATGATCTAAGAAATGTTGGTTCAAAAGGTGAAAGATTTGCCATAAACAAAGATCAGTTCCGTGATGCACTAATTCACACCATAAAGAATAATCCTGAACCAAATTTCAATGTGGCGGTATCGGTTGCCTTTCTATGGTTCATGTACTCGGTTGACAACACAATTCCAGTGCAAAATATAGTTAAGAGCCTATCTTATGATTTCGATCATCTTGAAAAATTACTCGATAACGATACCATCATACCATTTGATAAGAACCTGTTCGTGAATGCCATAAGATCATTGAAGAAATATAAGTGAGAGTGTCATGCGGATAATAGAAGCCATTTCCCCAAATGTAACAAAATACGGGACAGATCAATGGGTATCTGATCAAACTTTTGATACAATTCCTGAAATAGCGGGAATGAAAGTGTATTATACATTTGCCGATATTGGGTCACATCGGTATATGGTTACGTTCACAAAAGTCAATAACGGGGTGTATGACGTTGGGTTTTCATCTTTACCAGTTGAACATAGTTCCACGAACTGGTCAGATTACCTTTCATTGGAGCCATCAAACATAGGGAATGCACTACGGGTATTTGGGACCATTGCTTTTATCATTCAAGAATTCAGTAATTCGTATCCGGTAAATGGATTTAGATTTGCAGCAAGTGACGATAAAAGACGAAAAATATACCGAAAGATGGTATTGTCACCATCTATTCAGAATTTCTTAGCATCAAGTGGGTACAATTACACTGGACCAAAAGAAGAAAATCTTATCATGTATGGTAAAGTAGAATACCATTACTTCATGAAGAACACCTTGACAGAATCATATGAAGATGATATTTATTACCAAAGTGAAGCGTTGAAATTCTACGAAACGGTCAAAAATTTCATGACTGGTTTAGATGCATCAACAATGGAAAATTACAAACGCGGTGAAAAGTATGTGTTGACCTTTGGTACATTTTTATTTGTTATTACTAAAGCTGATAGAAATCTTGATGCTGGATTTGGATATGCATAGAATGGAAAACCTTTTATTATTGTGTACCTGTACCATGGTGATGAAATAACAAATGAAGACATCAAATCATTGGTGACACATTTCAGGTGGAAGCAAAAAATAATACACGAGGCCATTCACCTTCTTGATCGAAAACGTTATTCTAAAACATTCAAAAATGAATATGATATGGCAACAGTTGATGCAAAAAAATACTTCAATGTTCCATCCGAAATAAATTCACATTTTCATGAATTATTGACTTTTGTGAATGAAGTTGACGATTGGGCACCTATCATAAAAAGACACCCAACTGTTGGTTCACTGACTGACTATCTTTATTCGTCACGATTTATAACTATTGACAAATACATCAGTGATGATACCAGAAAAAGGTTGAAGAAACGAATTGCTAAGGTTGCCGAAAAGATTATTCAACCTTGAAATTAAAGGCTATACCCACACGATCTTTGTCTGAATTATTTGGATCAACTGAATGCCGTAACCATCCGGGGAATACAACTGATCTTCCTACCGCTGGAACAACTGACACATCCGCAGTTTGGTAAACCATTTCATAATGAATCCTTGGATCACGGAAGTTTATGTTCCCACATTCTGGAAATGCTTGTAGATAAACTACTCCTGAATAGTCTGCTCCAATGTGTAGATGTTCATTGATGTTTGTTTTGGGAGGATTGATGTTTCCCCATGCTTCAAACAATTTCAGTTTTTTCTTACCACGATCATCATTGTCTTTTTGTATAAATTCATTCACCTAATTTTCAAGTTCATCAAATAGCTCTGTAAATTCTTCAAATTGAATAAGATTGGGCGACTGCCAACTACCATTACTGTAGTAGAAAGCTTCACCACCATTTTTTCCCATGTTGTTGTTTCTCATGTGGTATAATAGAGTAGTATAATACTCAAGTTTGCGACTTTCAACTTCAAAACCCCAAATACGTGTTGCAAATATGTCACGGGGGCCATAATACTTCATAATACTCTCCTTGAAATGGTGGGGCAACTTTGCTATGTTAGTGTATGATTCTATTTATGGGACAAAATTATGCCACTTACTAACGCCACAATAACCTGTAATTCTGGACCAGAGCACCCATTGTATGGATACATTACCGATAGTAAGATTTATGTTCAGGCGAAAACCATTAATACTAAGATTGAGGGGGTCATTGTCCCTGCGTCGTCTACGCATGATTTTCGTTCATTTGACTTCGTTGTTGATCCAATTGTTCATGCAGAAAAAACAAATTTTAGTGGTAAGTATATTTTTACGCAAAGAAATGGAAATTCGTTTGTAGAAAAATTCGCACATTTCAAAGATGGATTTCTAACATATCTGTCAATCCATGACAGTTCCAGTATAACCGAAATATATTTAGATGAAGGGGGGCTTAGTGATTTTGGTCCTTCTATGCAGCATACTGTCGGTATTCAACCAACACAATATATGTCGTTTTCGTTCATCGTTAGTAAAAATAAACTATTATGTGTATATGCTCCCACATATCAAGGTAGTTTACTATATGGTGGAAATAATAAACCAGACGTATGTGAATATGTGTATGATCCTACCTCAAATATTTTCCCAAAACCACTACGAGATATGAACGTAACAATAAAAGGAAAAATACTTGAAAATGTAACCGTTGATGATCTGAATATCGTTCGGTTTGAATTGGAGTTGAAACAAAAATGAACCAGTATATCAAAAACTTATTAATTTATGACACTAAAAATGAAATAAATGGTTTGGTTAACTATGCCTCTGGTAGTTTTTACATGGAGAAACCGAATCATAGTGCTTTTACGTGTACATTTTCTATTGGTACACCCGATGGAATATGCAAAAATGATATTTTGAAATTAATTAATGACCCAATTGAGTATGCAAAAAAGATTTCTTTTAATGGTAAAGTAACGTCAGTATTTTCTAATGCTTCTAATACCCAACGATATGGTCAAACTTCGGCAAAATATGAAAAAGGGTTTATCACCCAATTCAAAACATGTCCACATCAATCTACACATTATACCGTATTTTTGGATGAAAATAGAATACGGAATGTAGGACCATCGTATACACATTCCAAATATATGGGTGAAGTATTGTCTTTCGTGTCGTCCGAAAATGAAATACTGACTATTTACTTAAATGCACCTTCTGTCACTGATTTTAGTATTCATCAATTTTTCAAGAATCCAATAATTCTTGCACAACATAACTGTCCATCTGCTATAGTGTATGATGGCAGACAGCGTATAAATGGCTATCCGCTTCCTTTACGGGATTTGACATTTTATATTAGTGGTAAAAAATTCACTAAGATGGATATCGCATCGGATGAAATCGATATTTTGCGATTTGAAATGGAGATTGGGAAAAAATAATGAATATTGATGATTTCTATACCAATGATATGTCTCTGTTGTATACTGCACCGCGCATTAAACAAAAACCAAAAAACTATATCAGTTACGAACCACAATTGTTAAAATATACATTTGCCGATGGTACTAACTATCGTCTTCTAATGGATGTGCAAGTGTCACCAAAGACCTTTATTTCTAAACCTATTCCAGAATATTTTTACATTACTGAAATTGACAGGCATCGTTCAGGGTCAATTGTAAAGATTAAACAATGTTTTGATGACATGATTATGAATATCACATATGAACGCACTGGCTCTATGAAAAATATTCATATTGGGTTTCATTCATATAATGGGAGAGCATTATCACCAACGTGGCTTGGACCAACAAATATTACACCACATCATTGTAATTTCTATGATGAAAAATTCAACGACATTACCAACCAGACAGTTGCATTTTTCAAATCACTGGACTACGATGTAAGTAATCCACGTTTTTGGTTTACGGTTTGTAATGAACACAAACTTATGTACAAATTTGAAAGGCAGCTATGGATTTCGTGATTGCAGATGGGAAGACTACCGTGCGGATTTTACCGTTGGTAAAATTTAAGAACTTTGACTTTAACTTTGTAAAAGATCAACATCAGTTCTCACTCACTGATTTTTTGAAAAAATGTCCGGACTATTCTGGTAAGATTGGATTCATGGGGTCGGGTATGGGCTTGCATGGGTACGCTGATATGAACCTACGATCTGGTAAACTTGATGATTATGCTAAAGGTCAGTATGCGTTTGAGTATAGACCAATGGTGAAAAACACATATGACAGAAAAATGAGTTTTAAATCTGGTGTTGAAAAGGTAACAAAGGTTTTGTGTGGAATCGCGTTACACAATAGACTAAGATTTTATGGTATGTCGGTTGAGCTTAATCTTGACGATTTTTCACTACCCGCTATCATCCGTCAGAAATATCCAGAAAGATGTGTCATCAATTTACTACATGGTGAACAACTTTTAAAAATAGGCGACTATCTTTTGCCAATGTATATCGTCAATATATACTGTAAGGAACGCGGTTTAACACAAAATGATATATCATTTCCAAACATTTTTGAAATTAAAATGCTATATGGTGACGATCTCATTCCAGATATCGTGAGGTTTGGATAATATGGATATTTTTTCTAAAAAAATATTTAATAAGCCAAACTGGATCGGCATTGAAGCCGATAAGTATAGTGTTTATATGCCAACACCTGAAACGCGGGCATCTTTTCTTGACGCTATAAAAGACGCAAAACCTAACGATAAATTATCCACAAAAACTTGCTTCACTGGTCAGCGCCATGTTGAGTTTTTAAATTATCACGTAAGGTTGAATTATGCTAACGGTAAAGTCCATGGTGGCAAATCAAAACCTGCCATGACATACTACGACTATGGAAATAAGATAATTGCAAGAGCATATGCCACACATGGTAAGTTTTCCGGTGGGTATATTCGTTTTGGTAAAGCAAATAGAAAAACTGATCATGTCCTATCAGTTCAGGATGACTTTGAATTTAGTCATATTGGAATTTGGGACACACTGAACGCCCCAATATGGAAACATGGACATGGTATTTCCCTGTATAAAAAAGTGATTCAGGTCTTTGATAAAAAATATTATCTTGAAGATATTCTGGATTATATGAAAAAATATCACATAGATTTTCAAAATCTGTGTGAAGCTGATCGTTTTCAACTTTCACTTCTATATGATGACGTATCAGTAGTAAACATACTTGGCCTTGACCGCAAAGATATAAAATTCATTGATGTATTTTCATATTAAATAGAATATAGCAGGAGTTAATCATGGATTTTGTTGAAATTCGTCGCAAACTATTTGAAGTGGAACAGCCAAAATAGACATTCATCAATATGTTCGTCAAATATACTATCAATGGCGAAGACCATGTTCGCAATTTCACAAATGAAAAAGAATATGATCGTTTTTGTGAATACATCCGCAAGAACAATGAAGTTACTGCGTATGAATGTTCAAAGACATATAAAAAGGTGACATGATGAAGATTGGTAAATTCCACGATTCCATTGGTATCCCAAGGGAAAAGTTGCCACAGATTGAAAAAGAATATCATGACGAAATACTTTCAAGAATGTAGGATGATGGCATAACCTTCACGAAAGGTAAATGCACATGTGACAAACTTTCACCATCACAGGCCGATCTTTCCATTGACAAAGTTAATGGAATAGTTGATAGTGGTGCATACAAAGAGCCAAGAACATTATTTGTTTCCCATGATGGATTCATTATTGATGGACATCATACATGGGCCGCTAAATATACGGTTGATCCAACAATGAAGATTGACATAATCAAAGTGGATATGAATCCAATTGATTTGATAAATTGGTTTAACTCCCAAGATTTCACATACAATAGAACCGTTATGGAGAGTAAGAAATGAAAACATATGCAATTTATCTGGAAGACTTTTCATACCGTGGCCAACTTGAAAATCTACTTCATGAAAAGGTATCATTCTTTTCAAAAAAGTCAGGCGAGGATGTGATTGTTTATGTTGTCACTGGTGATGTTTATGAAACAGTGTTTGGTGACATTCCGGTTAGAATCGTCCCCCAAGATGATATCAATACTGATGATGAAGATGTCCCATTCCCACAACCTGAACCAGATCGTGACGATGTTGTTTCAGATGATCTTGATATGAAAAATATGATAATGTATGCTATTGGTTGCGTGGTTCTTTTGACTATTGCCATTATATTGTTTTAAGGAATGTGAATGTAGGGTTTCAATCTTTGGAAGGGTAAAAAAACAAAAGACTATCACTTTCACGATAGGATTGCTAAAGACTACATTCGTCGCTCTGGTACTGCATGTTTTGTCCACAAGTATATCGGGCCATACGAACAGGATAAAAAAGATGCATCATTGATGATTCCAACCGAAGATATCAATGAACTGACAATCCAAGATGTTCTATTTGGTGAAACCCGTGACAGAAAATATGCAGAAGATGTAATTGAACTTCGTGGTACCTATAATATTTCAGACAGTGACTTTGACATGTCACAATTTGGTTATATGTTATAGGCCGATACCATTGTCATTGAACTACATTCAAATGATATGATTGAACTTATTGGTCGCAAATTGATGACCGGGGATGTCATTGAACTTCCCCATCTTCGTGATGATACATCACTTGACGCAACAGTTGGTGAAATTAAAAAATATTATGTCGTCCAAGATTCAAATCGTTCTGCATCTGGATATGGGCCAACATGGTATAGCCATTTGTGGCGTGTAAGATGCACACCCATCGTAGACACACAAGAGTTTCGCAGTATTCTCCATAATGAAAACATTGGCATCAAAAACGATACCATTGACTGGTTGACTGATTATATCATGACTGGAAATTCCGATGCAGGGGTTGAAACTGATATGGGTGGAAAACAATAGACACTTGATTACGAACTTCAAAAAGTTGACACAATACGTGAATATCAGCGCAATGAAGTAATGAAACGTTCATTTGATTATAAACATCTTTACATCAAATGTGGGTCCGAAATGGAAAAGCAGGGCCTTATTAATCTTTTGGTTAATGGTGATGCTATTCCCAATAGCTTTGATGGTGAGTATATATTTTCAGGAACATCATTCCCAGAAGAACCATCAGAAGGCGATTTTTTTGTAAGAGTTGATTATGATCCCCCAAGACTTTTTAAGAGGGTTGGGACAGCATGGAGAAAGGTGTCTGATATGTGGCGGAAAGATTGGACACCTGCACATACGGTCCTTGAAAGCTTCATAAATAACAATAACAAAACAGTCATCGGCAATCGTGAAGATCAATCGTTTGATGAAAGACAACCACTATCAGAAGTTGTTCTTCCAAAGACGAAAAAAGGTCCACAGATAGTTCCGACACCTAAGAGGAAATAAACATGAAATTATGTATAATTGATTGCATAGGTCTTACCTATGATGGGAACACCCTTCTTCATCGTGGTCTTGGTGGATCAGAATCCGCCGTTATTCTTATGTCAAAAGAATTGGCCAAGATTGGGTTTGATGTAACGGTATTCAATAATTGTGAAGACACCCTTGCAAAACCCGGAATTTATGATAATGTAAAATATCGCCCATTCTCCGATCTTGAAAAGTATGACTTTACTTTTGATATTATGATTTCGTCCAGAACATTTATCCCATTTGTTCCCCCGGAACTTTATCATATGTTCATGCCAGATCAGTATGGTCGTATGCATAATCCAAAATTGTTTGAAAATATTCGCAGTCGTGCCAAACTGAAAATCATGTGGAAACATGATACGTTCTGTATGGGTGATCCAATTCTTGAAGAACTTGTTGTAAATGGCTACATTGATGAATTATTCACCCTGTCTGATTTCCATACAACGTATGTGACGAACTCCGAGCATGGAAAGAAAAGAATATACGAAGTGTTGAAAAACAAGGTATGGCAAACCAGAAACGGCATTGTCAATTATTACCCAGAAGTGGATATTTCAGCAAAAGACAAAGACTTGTTCGTATACAATGCCTCAATTACAAAAGGCATGTTGCCCCTTGTTCACAAAATTTGGCCAAAGGTTCGTGAACGTATCCCAACTGCAAAATTGAAAATTATTGGGGGGTATTATCGTTTTAGGGAAAACGCAGCACCAGATGAACAAGAAGTCATGTTTCACAATCTGGTAAAAGAGAAAGAAGGTCTTGATATCGGTATTGAATTCACTGGTATAATTTCTCAAAAAGAAATTGCCAAGACCCTAACCAAAGCATCCTACTTTATTTTTCCATGTGCATTTCCAGAAACATTTGGTATTTCATCACTTGAAGCCATTAACTATAATGTTCCACTATTGGCTTCTAAATTCGGTGCAGTTGAGGAAACCGGAATAGAAATGGCATCATACTTTACCGATTATGCAATTGAACCAAATTCACTTGCACCATGGATAAACACTGATACGCAAGTTGACAAATTTGTTGACATGGTTGTGAATGCGTATAATAATACATACCTTCACCAACAGAAAATGTATTATTGTAATATTGCAAAAGATGTGTCCACATGGGATACTGTCGCCCTTCAATGGAAACAGCACTTCTATCAAAAATTGAGCAAGCATCTACCAGTTGATGATTTCAGGAAAGTCCAAAAGATAAACGATAAAGTTCATAAAGTATTTGGTCGCCGGATTTCAAATAAGGAAGAATGGGTAAATCGTAAACAAAAAGAGAAACACATCACTTGTGTTGTACCATTCTATAATTCTGCAAACTATATCGGGAAGACAATAGAATCTATCGCATCACAGGATTATGACAACTATAATGTTATACTGATCAATGATGCATCAACGGACAATTCTGTTCAAGTATTGACCGATATCATATATTCATATCCAGAACACATTCGTGCAAAGTTCACCTTACTATCAAACGAAACCAATCAAGGTGCAGTGTACAACCAATATCATGCGTTCCCGCTTATTGGTGAAGATGATATCTGTATGATTATTGATGGTGATGATTGGCTTGCATATGATAATACCATTTTTGATCACTATAATAACCTATATCATGACGGTGCAGAATTCACATATGGTAGCTGCTGGTCTTTGGCCGACAATATCCCACTTATCGCCCAACCATATCCATCATCAGTGAAGGCTGAAAGAGCCTATAGGAACCATGCGTTCAATTGGGGTATGCCATACCCACATCTTCGGACGTTTAAGGGTTCATTGGCTTCCCTATTAACTAAGGAAGCATGTCAAGATGAAGATGGCAATTGGTATCGTGCTGGTGGTGATAATGCGGTATTTTATGGATTGATTGAGGTAGCAAATCCAGATAAGGTCATTGCAGTACAAGACATAAATTACATCTACAATGATCTTAATCCACTGAATGACTATAAGGTCAACTCGGTTGAACAAAATGTAACTGCAACAAAAATACGAACTATGATGGCTGAAAAAAAAACTTAGGTGAAAGCGTGAAGCGAATACTAATTGCAATCCCAACTTCAAAAAATATTGAAGTTGACACGTTCAAGTCCATCTATGATCAAATTTTACCAGATGGATATATTGCCGATTTTCAGTATTTTTATGGATACAATATTGCACAGATTCGTAATTTGATAGCCGACTATACCATAAAGAATGGCTATGATTATCTATTTGCAGTTGATGCTGATATGACATTTTCACCAGACACTTTGATAAAAATGTTATCACATGATGTTGACATGGTAACGGGGATATACCGCCAACGTAAACAAGAACAAATTCTTGAACTATACCGCTATGATGGTCCAAGTATGATAAATGTCAAGTTCGAGGATGTTCGTGATACTGGTCTCATTGAAGTTGATGGTTGTGGATTTGGTTGCATTTTGATTAAGACTGTGGTATTATCTGATGTTGGATATCCACAATTTGAGTATCACATGGGAAGCGTTTATTCTATTGCGTTATCGGAAGACAATGACTTTCTGATCAAGGCCAAGAAGAAAGGTTTCAAATTGTTTTGTGACACATCAATTATATGTGGACATATTGGTTCACATGTGTATAATGTCGGATGAGGCCGATCAGGATCGTAGCTTTTATGGAATTGCCCATATTAGTTCCCTGTTGGTCGTTGATGGGGGAATGGGAAACTGTTCCCCCAAAGATATATGGAGAATGACATGATTGATCGTAACGAAATTACACTTGATCCCTCAAAACTTTCAAAGTCGCTGGATTCATTTACGAAGTATGAACACCCAATTGCTTTTATTCTTCGCCAATACTTTAAGAAGAATGATAAATAATCAGCGTTTAAGTGCCAATACGAACTTTTTCAACTTTGGCGTTTTTGGTGTAACATAGTTTTGAAGTATGAAATCTAAATTATCATTGAACATTGTAGTTGAAGATTTAAGTGATTTTACGTGGCGTATCATGTCAAATGAAATAACATTTTCCAAGAGTTCTGCTTCTTCTGGGTCAATACGATACAATACAAGACTGGTGAATTCATCGGTAAACGTTTCGTAATCTTCAAGAACGCCAGTGTATATTTTTCTTCTTCCAATAGCGAATAATTCTTCAAAGCTCTGTTTGTATTCTGGTCGATTAAAACGGTCTGGGAAGAAACGTATAAGCATTTTGAAATATTCTTGACGATATGCATTTGGATCACGTGCGATTTCAAGTGCCAGAATAATTCTTGATATCTGTCTTTTTATTTCGTCAATCTTTGTTTCATACCCTTTACCCCCCATTGCTCGAAATTCAATATAACCATATTGAAGGAGTTTTGAAAAATTAACATAATCATACTTATTTGCAACGTTTAGGATATATGTGTTCATTTTTTCAACATATTTGTCATACTCTTTTATATCTTGCAGGTTGTGTATGTTTGTGTCAACTTTATCTTTCATCTATTGTGCATATATATTGCCCACTCGGTTAAATGGTTCCAATGATAGAGCACCAGATGCACCCATTATGGCAAAGAATTTCATGATATCAATATCCTGATACCCGAATGTTCCAATATTGATGTGAAGGCCAGTTTGCTATGACGTGTAAAATGCCGGATCGTTTTGCATTAGTTTTAGGGCTTCTTCCAAATCTTTTATATCCGTAATATCATGATATGGATATACATGTGATATGACTTCAACACCGTCACTTACCTATCCATCCTTGATTACTTTATCCACAAACATTACATTTTCAAACTTTTTTTTAGAAAATTTGAATGGGTTTATATAACGCCCATTAAAGCGTTTCGGGTCTTCTTTGTATTTTTTTAGGATGTAGCCGTCAAAATTGAAGTTATCGTGAAGAATTATGGATATCACTGATCTACGATACAACTCGCGGTTGAATATACTACGGACTTTACCATTATCTTCATATGCAAATTCTGTATCCAAATCATAACTTTTAATAGTTTGGTATATTAACTTGCGAAGTTCGGCTATAGTATTTTGTAGTTTGCTTTCTGATGTATCGGATATGTCTTTTTTATACTTTTCTACCATATCTTTGTCAATTGCTGGATGTAATTTATAATAAACGTCCACCAAATTATTTGCATATTTTCTTTTATCTGATGATATCGCTTCGTCAATAAGTGTTTCTGGGTTTACCCTATTTTTGTTAAATTTTAAATTGTGGGTGTATACTATATATTCCACTGCTTCTTTTGTGGTTTTTGGTATTTCATCCATATCGTATAGCATATCTGATATTATTTCATCTTGATCCACTGTCATCATAAAATTGTCAATGTTATCCATATCAATAACGATGTTATCACGGTCAACATGCATCTCCAATTCAAATCCAAAGGTGTACTTATTTTTAGGTTTCGTAGCCAATGCTTTTGTGCCCATTGGAATACCTTCAAAAATATCATTTAGTTTCATCGTACCACCTTTTGACCAGACATATGTGATATTTAATGAAAAAAGTGGGGAAACAATTTCCCCACTTTTTTGTCATTATAATGATTTGTTATAGTCCGAGTGCAGTTCTAATTTCTTTGAAACCTTCTGCAATTTTAAAATTGTTAAGTTGGCCATACGATTGATTTACTGTATCGATGTCGGTATCATCAAATGCAATTTGGTCAATTTGATCACATAGTAGACCACGATGCCCTGACAATAGTGCCTCACCTGCAATCATACCATTATAGTTTGCAATTACCCGAGCCGCAAGGTCTTTTACTGTAATTTGACGAGCATCTGCCTCAATTGTGAGAAATGGTGCAACATTTCTTGCGGCTGCTTCATCTTCCGCCGCAATAGCCAATTGTGATTCGTTGACCTTAATGGTCATTGCGGCTGTAATTTCAGAATGGTGCCACCACTTGTCAATTACTTCTGCCTTAATGCGCTGGACTACACCAAAAACTTGGTTCTTCTTTTTCTCTTTTTGTGCAACAAAATCAACAAGAAGGTCATTAAACCACTCTTCTCGTGTTAGTTCGGTCACGCCCAAAATCCCCGATACATCAACATCTTCGTTAGTCGTGGAATAACATACATCTACACCCTCAACATCTGTTAGCCAAAACCGAACATTTAAATTTGGAACAGGGGGATGGGTTTTCCCATTCATACTAACACTTTGGTTTGTGGTTACGGGTTCAAGTGTGCCAGCGTCAACATAATAGTGTTTAATATATTTCATCAATTTCTCCTATGGAAAATCATCTTTTATACAACTATTTAAGCTGTTTGACTAAATACTAACAGATAGTATTGATACTATCACCCATATGATAAGGAGATTAAAAATGGTACAACGTGTAAATGGCGGTTTTGTTGCTGGTGAGCGTCTAACAGGCAATATGGACTTCTTCACCGTTCATGTTCTTGCAGAGCTTGAAGAAGGTGCTTGGGGTGCAGAAGAGTCCGCTACCCGTAACCTAATCAAACTTGTTGAAGCAATTTCAACTGGCGCACAACCAATTCTAACTTCACTAACTTCCGAAGAAGTTGACCTATCTGTTTCTGCAAATGCTACATTCTATGGTTTTGGTTCAACTTTTGATGAAGCTGGTACTACCGTATATACTCTAAAGTTTGCTGTTGAGCATACAGGTGTATTTGGTTCCGAAGTTGAAGCTGCTGACTCAACAGTATCTTATTCACTTGCTGCACGTCTAAATGGTGTTGTTCTACCATTTGAAACTACTGTAACTGGTGAAACTGTAAATGTTCTAAACACCGCTGCTGGCGCTGGCAAGAACGTAACCATCAAGGCATTCTCACTACTCTGATAGTGATGATAACTTACAGAAGATGCAGGGATTAATTTCCCTGCATTTTTTGTTAAATATCTATATTACAGTGATGGAGTTCGGGATGAACCTTGAAGAATTATTTGAAAGTTCAGAAATTGCATTTGGTAAAAAGGGTGACGAAATTGTTCGCAAATATCGTTGCTTATCTGGTCCCCGCAAAGGTCGCCTTGTAAATAGCCCATCTGACTGTGATAAGAGAGTTGACATTGAAAAACGGCTTAGATTTCGTAAACTTCTGACAAAATTTGGAAAAAAGTTCGCAAGAATTGCAAAGCGTACCAAGCGTATAAACCCAACATCAAAGAAACTACAGGCCCGCAATAAAGCATTGCGTGAAGCAAATATTCTTGGATCATCAATCCATTTGAATAAAATACCAAAAAAGTACCGTGATCTTCCACTGGTTGGTCGTGGAACAACATCATTGGTTTTTGATGAAGGTGATAACGTAATCCTAATGACACGGGACCAGATGAAAAAAGAATGGATTGATCATGCTGACCTTGGTACATTCATTGAAGAAATTGACGTATATCATCCATATCCAGCATTAAACCAAATGCCAGTATACGTGTATCGTATGAAAAAATTGTATAAGTTATCCGGTGACAATCTTAAAAAAGTAAAAAATATGATACGCGAGTTGGGCCACACAATACAGACACACCCTAAACGAGGTTCGCGTGGTGAGTTTTATCAGGTGATAAATGAATTGATTGACGTGGTTGATCTTGAATTTTCGGACCAAACATCATATCGGGATTTCTTGAATTTCATACTGAATTATGACAAGAACGATTATAGTCTTGATCTTTTGGTTAGAAATTTTATGCAGGATGCAGATGGAAAAATAATTGCAACCGATCCAGTTGTTGCAACCGAAATATTAAAAGCATTCAGGAGATGGTAATGCAGATATCAGAAAATATTATAGAGAAATTTGGAAATAGTGTTGAAAAGGCACTTGCGGATTATGCCAAAGTTTCCGAAGAAGCTGCGTCTGATCTTCTAAAGAAGATGTCACTAAATGATTATGCTGCATTGGTTGCCGCAATCGATGCACAAAATGAAAATGAAATTACGAAGCTTGTGGACAAATATAGTAACACCGAACTAATGGTTTCGGAAAGTCATTATTTTGAAAGTGATATTAATTCTATTTTTGAAGAAGTTTGGAACTTTGACTTCACCGACAAAAAACTTCAATCAATTTTGGAATGTGGGATAAATGCATGTATCTGTACAATGGTAGTATCATCACAACCGAAATATAAACATCTTGCACTATCATTGCTACCCGAAACATTTGTAGATGTATATGAAGAAATGTCAAAACTTCCCGAAAACAATATTCGTAATTATCTTGGTTCATGGTTGACTGAGAATATGACGGTTGATCATATGCATGATGTCGCCACGATGAAGTACATTTTTGAAGACCAAGTTCAGCAAATGAAGCAAAATTTGGCGACTATGGTTGGCAAATCTGCATCCATGGTAAAGAATCCAAAGATCACTGACCCAAAGACAAATCAATCAAAGACAATTGTGTAGGCAGATCGTGTAAGCAATACGATTGCAACTGCGGATGATAAGGGCAATGTTGAGATTGCAAAAGTTGACCCAATGACTAAAAAGCAAATTTCGCTGGAAGGTCTAAAAACATTGGCTGGAATAAAATGAGAGTAATTGAGTTATTTGATCGTAGACAATCCGTATTCAATGATGAATATGAAGTTTTGAAAATTATCAAAGCAAAAGGTGAAGTCGCGTTCAAGAATCTTTCGGATCGTGACAAAGAGATTGTTCAAAATTTATATTTTCAAAATTTGGTAAAAATAACCAATGATGGTATTGTAACCTTAAATAATATAAAGTAACCTAACGGGGATAATGATATGAAAAACTTTATGAAACTATTTGAGTCAGAAATTGAAAAAGCCGAAGTGACCCTTGCAGTTCGCGATATTTCAGATTCACTACAAAAAATGGCAAGCCAACTATCAGGAACCAATGTTGATGATATCCCATCGGTCGTTGAGCGTATCAAGATTGCACATGGCGTAAACAAAGGTAATGATTTTGGTCGTAAAATTTCAGAAAAGCTAAATGCACTCATTCAACAAATTCTGGAAACTAAATCGGAAATTGATGATATGGCACTGGTTCTTTCTGGTGATGCACAAGAAAGTGATATGACTGACATGGATTCTGAACCAGATTTTGATGTTCCCCCTAATAATGATATGGCAAAAGATGACGTTGGTATGGAAGACGACATTGAAGACGAAATGGGAGCCGAACCCGATATGGATATTGACGATGAAGGGCCACTTGGTCGCAGAGTTAAAACTGAATCATATCATCCTGCGGTAAAGCGTCTTCTTGAAAAATGCGATATGAAGAAGAAAAAAGTTGTGGTTGAAATGTACAAGCGTGGTGGTAAAGATCGTAAGAAAGTTATTGATCTTGCAAAGTCGGTGAAGTAATATGCGTATTATGGAAGTAATGGAACCAGAAGCACCATATATCCGTGATATCAAGAATGTTTTGGTTTTCTTGAAGATGAAGGGTATTAAAACGGTTAATACTTCCGCCGTAATTCGTGAACTTGCTAAAAAAGGCGTGATAATCGATTCGGAAGAAATAATTGAACTTATTGCATCATTTCCATTTATTGGTGATGCATCTGCGGAAAAGATTACATTCAACGGTACCGATAAAGAACCTGAAAAAGTTGATTCACGTCCAGATGAAGATGACATTGATCTCGATGATGAACGTGTTAAGAATATGGCGCGGAGCGCCATGAACAGGAGAAAATGATGTTTCGTGGTATGGTGACACCTTCATCCGCACGTGAAAATTAGATCGCATCACGCTTAATTCACGATGAAATATTTTTGATTGAACGTGAAGTTCGTGATCGTGCTGAAAACAATTTTAGGGTTGCTATAATTCAAGACACTATAGTCACCGATAGTGTTATACCCACACCTAAAGTTGTATCATCCATTGATATTGTTACCAACGATTTGAACATAACCAATCATGGGCTTCTTGATGGGGACTATGTTGAATTTTTTACAACTGGTACTTTTCCTACAAATATTGAAGAAGACACCGAGTATCAAGTCGTGGTTGTGGATGAAAATACTATAAAATTATACAATAAACGTGACCTCAATATGACGATAATACCATTGGTAGATATGGGTACCGGAATTATCACCATTAAAAAAGTATCAACTGCCGAACAGTTTCTAAAAGCATGGGATGAATTTTATGTGTATGAAGACGCCCCATCGTACATATTTGTTCTGGAAACAGTTGAAAAACATTTCCGACAGTTGGGGTTTAGTGTAACCCGTATGCTACATCCAAATAATAAAACGATACGGTGGAAAATTGAGTGGTAATGTATTTGGAACATCAAGGAACAATAAGTTCTTTGGTAATAACACTAAGAATTTTAATCCTATTTAGGATGATGTGTTTGGTAATAGACCACCAACCATAATAATTGAAAAAGTAGCATATGTAAAATTATTTTTGATTCCAGAATGGATTTATGATCCAATTGAAGATAACTATAGTATTGAAATACCAAAATCAATTCATCAAAATGGTAATCATCCGTTGATAGAAGTTCATGAATATGATGGTATAATTTATACCATCATAACTATGGACATGATTTCAATTGACAATGACGGAAATATTGTTATTAAGTGTAATCAACCATTCAATGGTAAAGTAGTTATCAATAGTTAAAATTATGGCCATACTATAACTGGTAGTGTGGATATGACCTATTCAATGCTTTCTGGGATAGGCAAAAGACCATTTTGTATGTCTTCCAGTTGTGAAAATACACTCAACCAAACTTGATCCCTCCACGATATGAATGCGGCGGCTTCTGCTGCCCAAGGTGCATGAGTGCTTGCTACATATGATGCACAGTGTGCAGCACTATTATACCCTTTGCTACGTGCGGTTGCATCTACATAAGAATCAATGGCAATCCGAAAATTTTCAATGATCCGACTTGTAATTTCTTCTGGTGTGGGTTCGGGTATGGTTTCTGGTTCTGGTTCGCCAATTACTATCCACCCATTACCATCCCACTTCGCTCGCTGATTATTGTCCAAATTTGGTGGTACAACAGTTACACAACCAGCGGGTATTAAAAAATTACCGGGCACTAATGGGTCTGGGTCTGCAATTGTAATATTGATAAAAAATCCTTCGTCATCTGTCTGATATACTTCCATAATATTCCTCAAAATTTAATTACTGCCAATAGTGCGATGTTGCGCGGGCGGGTTTCAGAACCACCAGTCGATGATGAATTATTTATCGTTCCTTGATCGGTACCACCAATAAGACCACGTAGGGTTTGGCTTGAATTTGGTGAGCTAACTGATGTATAGCTATGGGTATGGCTCTGAATTTCCTGCGACTGCGCTGAACCGAACGTCCGCCCCGTGTCCACGCTACGACCATCCGACCAGCCCCGGATAAATTCGCCGCGAAGGTCAGGTAGGGTGAAGGTTGTTGATCCGTTGCCCGCGCCGAAAGTCGTCCCGATTGCTGCAAATAAATCTGCATATACTGTTCTTGATACTTGGGCACCATTTGCCTTTATATACCCGTCTGGTGCAGTATTTCGTGCAACATATATTACTGTTCCCGGTGGTACAGATGTTAACTCCGGACTAGTTATGTCTTTATCGACGATCTCAACCCAATTCGTCCCATCATATCCTTCAAATTTCTAAAGTTCAGAATTGAAACGTATCATGCCAGTTGACGGAAGTGATGGCCTTTGTAAAATATTACCTGATGGAATACGGATGAAACCAGTGGAATTTATATTAACATCCCCGCTTACATCTAATAATGCAGTGGGTGTTGTGGTACCAATACCAATATAACCATTCGCCCCAATAAACAGTCTAGTGATATTTCCAGTGTTGAAAGACATAATATCACTACTAAGATCATACCGCATTAACGTTTTTTCATAGTTATTGTTTATATCTACACCATCAATAGTAAAGTAGCTATCACTGCCATCTGCATCCCTGATAAACGAACCAATAGTAACACCACGTTTATTTGAAGTTGCACCATTTTCAAAAACAATTGATCCACCGGAAAATTGATCATCACTGATACCCTCAATTAGCATCTTTGGGTTTTCATCCCTAATGTGAATGTGATTTTCAACCTATGGGAGTAGATTGATGTCAACTTTACCTAATCCCAAATAACCACTTGGTGTGTCTATTCGTCCAGTTACAACAGCGTCCCCAAGATAACCATCCTGTGACTGAAATATGAATGGTTTCCACGGTGCTCCTGATGTACCCTTTATATATGCAATTCCAAATTTATCAAGATTTCCACCTTCTTGTTGATGGAATAAATCAAAAATAGTATCACCGACAGTTAGTGCAACTGTCTACTCTCTGTTTGAAAATGTACCCCCAGATGGTGATTGCACTTCAAGTATTGTTCTACCACTATTAAATGCTTGACCCCCAGATGATTGCATTGTAATGATGTGCTCAAGATTCGGAACAGTTGTTTCCCGTTCAAATTTTGTAATACTGGTCCCAGAACCAAGTAGAATTACATCAGAATAAAACGTACCATCTACGTCAAGTTCATATGCAGGGGTATTCTTTCCTATACCGACGAATTTTGAAATATCATCAATGAAAATATCTGCACCCTCTGGTACACCATTATTATTGAATATTACCTCACCGGGATTTCCACCAACTGGCCCTGTCTATCCAGTGAACCCTTGCTATCCTATGAAACCAGTAACACCACGCGATCCAGTAAAACCAATTTGCCCCTGTGATCCTGTAAAACCCGAAATTCCTTGGATACCTTGTGACCCCGTTAGCCCGATGATGTTTCCTATGTTGACCCATTCATCAATTGTCCATACATATAAATTTGGACCAATAAAATATGCTTGACCTTCATCACCCGTGAGTGGTAGTTCTGCTGGTGACGATAATGCGCCTGATACCGCAAAACCTTCTCCTTTGATCCCTTGACTTCCAGTGAAACCCTGAATACCTCTACTACCTGTAAATCCTTGACTTCCGGCAAATCCTGTGATACTACCAGTATTGACCCACTCTGTCCCACGCCACACATATAGGTTCTAATTTATAGAGTATGCATCCCCGTCTTCGCCCGTTTCTGGTAAGTCCACAACCTAATCAAGAACATCCTTGATCTTAACACCAGCACCAGTTTCGCCCCTTGACCCGGTAAATCCAACTAAACCTTGAATACCTTGACTTCCCGTTAAGCCCGTAAAACCACGCTAACCAACGAAACCTGCACGACCTATACCACCAGCCGAACCAGTAAATCCTTGAATTCCTCGACTACCTGTAAATCCGGTATCACCATTTGTGCCATTTGTACCATTGATACCAGACTGACCTTGGCTACCAGTAAAACCCCTAACTTGGCCAACATTTTGGAATGATGATCCAGTCCATACCCACAGATCACCAGATATAACATATGTTTGGCCAAGTTCAGCAGATGGTGGTAATTCGGCAAAACTATTCAATTCACCTATAATAGTTAAACCGCTACCATCTTGCCCCTTTGATCCAGTGAAACCACGCTATCCAGTAAAACCGCTAATGCCGCGTTCACCTTGTAATCCAGTAGTGATAAGTAAATCCCATCCTGTATTTGGCCCATAATTTAGATAAATTTTAGGAATATCATTACGAATAAATACATCACCTTGTCTACCAAGCTGAAAAGGTGGTTCGCCATTCCCAGAGTATATCGTTGTAGTTCCAACACGAATATTACTGTATGATGTAGTCATTTTTTTCTCCGTATTCAGTTAGTAATATTTAACTGAATTAACCTAAATATAAATAACAATTGAATTCAGGAGACAGAAATGTTTTATAACGTAAATATTAGTCCAACACTACTTGGTGGAACTGAACCATCAGATGGCTTCATTGATCCCGCATCCGTTGAAAGCTACCGTGCCCGCCGTGTATTTACTGGATAGGTTGCTGGCCCAACTATTGTACCAAATTCATCTTTCAGAGTTTGTGGTATTGAAGTGACAACCAGTGGCACAGATGTGGCATCACTGGCAGACGATATCAATGAAAAATCATTTCAACATGGGGTACGAGCAAGCGTCACTGGACTTGACGAATTGGTTCTTCGCCTTCTTCCCGGTTATGAGCAAAATGTTCTAACCCTTCGTGATATAACCCCCGGTACAGTTGCATCATTTGGTTTTGACAATCCAGTAATTTCACCAATTGAGTCGCTACCGTCAACTTTGGACTTGACACTGACAAAAGAACGTGCTAATGTAAGATGGAATCTAATTCTTGAATCATTGCAACTATCATCAAATGTGAAAGTTACAGTAATTCAGTCAGATGGCGGTTCACCAGAAGATGACGTGACTGATCTACGGTTCATCGTAGAAACGCCAGACAATTACTACAATTTTGACTTTACAGGTCAAGTTGTGTATGGTAAGCTTGCTATTAAATATGCTATTGCAAAGACACTTATGTACAATGTTATTCGTAATCGCGAATTTAATGATCCAACCCAAGACCCAGATAATCGTGTTGCAGGTAGCGGCATTTATCCTGTTGAAGTTGGGCAGTTGACATCAGTTATGCAAGATGCTATTGATTCTGTAACCGTAGAAGTATCCGCAATAAACTAAGGAGATAACCTAACTTGTCGTACCTAATTAACGACCAAATTCCAGAAAATACCCTAAGAGTAATTGATCAAGATGGTGAATTTCTTGGGGTATTTTCAAAATCAGAGGCACTATCCATCGCACGTAAAGAGTCCAAGGACTTGATCAAACTTAACGATAGTGACCCCCCTGTCTGTAAAATTCAGGAATATGATAAATTCCTATACCAGCAGAAAAAAAATACCAAAAGACAAAAATCAGTTCAGATGAAGGAAATTAAACTTCGTCCCACAACTGATGTTAATGACATGAAGGTTAAAGCATCACATGTCAACCGTTTCCTTGAAGATGGTAATGTCGTGACCATCAAACTGGAATTTCGTGGTCGCGAACAGAATAATTCAGATCATGCCAAGGAAACTTTTAACAAATTCCTATCGTTTGTGAAAAATCACAAAGTAATTTCCCCCCTGTCAATTGACAATCGTAATATGATGATCCAGATTAAAGGAGTATAATCACAGTATGCAAGATCATTCACAAATTAAACGTGGCCTTTACGTAAAGGTCAACAACAATAACATTAATCAAGCAATCACAATTCTGAAACGCAAAATGAACGAAGAAGGGATCAAAAAAGAACTTCGCGCTCGTGAACATTTTGTTTCAAAAAGTCAGAAGCGCCGCAAGGAAAAAGCTGCTGGCATTCGTCGCCATCAAAAAGCAAAATCATTGGTGACAGAATGACCGTTCAGTTTCCAGAACACCAAAATGGTAGAAAATAGGCAGACCCTAAAGTAGTCAAGTTGGATAAACTTGCAACTATGTTGGGTGTGACCATCCAAATAGATGGGGTATCGTATGGTGGTGGTAAACCCATCTTGAAGAACGATGCAACTCAATCAATGACACCTACACCAAAAGTGGAACCTGTTGTTGAAAAAGTTGAAGTTCAAAGTGAAACCCCCGCACCGAAGCGTAAGGGAAGACCACCAAAATCATAAATAATATCGTCAAGTGCTGTTAAGGCTTGACAAAATTCAACACTCGCTTATATTAAGGAGAACAAACATGAATACACGTCTTTTTAGTGCGCCAACAAATTGGGCACAGTGGCCATCTGCACAATCTTTTCCAAAATATGATGTTTGGTATGATGATGCAGTTGAATTTACGTTCAATGGTCAATCAGAAAAAGGCTTGACTTATCTGGATTTTGCACTTGCTGGATATAACAAAGAAGATATTACCGTAACACGCAATGGTAATTTTCTTGTTGTTGAAGGTAAGCAGGAAGAAGATACCGAAAAAGAATATCTATATCGCGGTATTGCAAAACGTGATTTCAGAGTCACCTTCCAACTTCTTCGTCATGTTGAAGTCGTTGACGTAACCATGGATAATGGTATGTTGCGGGTTTCACTGTGTCGGATTGTTCCCGATGCAGAAAAACCCAAGGTCTTTGAAATTAAGTAACATAGTGTGGGGGTAATACCCCCACTTTTTCACAAGGGACATTTTATGGCAAGAACAAGCAAAATTGCTATTGCAAAGAATAATCTAAAAAATATAACAAAGAAAAAGCGCAAGTAGAATCTTGAAACACTTCAAAAGGCCATGGCATATGGTGATGAACCTCAATTTAGAGGACGTATTACATTTCGGGAATATTTGATTACATACCTGAATTGGGCAAATGTTATGTTTGATACAGATACCCTTAAACAACATTTTGTCGAGTATGCGAAAAATAACAATTATAACCTATCATTCGTTAAAGAAATCCCGGCATATTATTTCAATACCCTTGGGAAAATAGCCTATCTTCTGAATAATTCACGTCTTGTCACCGAAGACGTTATGGAAAGTTTTGATAAGGCGCATTTTAAGCTTATTGAAGACTACACATATCATCTTGAAAATCAACGCCATGAAAGTGTGGATGAAGAAAAGGTAACTGCCGAAGATAGATATAAGTTTCAATATTGGAATCTATATTCAGAACTTGATCGCCTATATGGGAAGTCAAAAGAGTCAATCCTTGAAGTGTTCACAAAAACAAAACCCCCAATTCCAGTTTTGAAGCATCTTCATGAACATTACAGCGAACTCATCGTTCAGCACCCAAAAACTGATAAGATCGGTAAGTTTATTCAGATGGTATTGGATACCGTGAATGAACAGATGAACACTGCCACTATCATCAAACAGTCAAATCGCAAACCAAGAAAAGCTCGTATAAAAAAGGAAGCCCCTGCTGCAAAACTTGTTCAAAAATTGAATTATATGAAGCAGGACGATTCTATTGGTATGGTATCCATAAATCCAGAAGCAATCATTGGTGCAAAATCAATACTTATCTTCAATACAACTACCAGAAAATTTGGAATTTTTCACGCAAAAGATCATACGGGTCTCAGTGTAAAAGGTACCACACTTCTTAATTATGATGAAACTAAATCAGTATCAAAAACTATCAGAAAGCCGACTGAACAACTACCACAATTGATTTCTGCATCATTGGCACGTGTCAGTGTATTGATGAAAGACATAAAGGCCGTGGAAACACAGCTTAAAGGTAGAATAAACGAAGACATTTTAATACTTAAAGCTTTTAAATGAGTGGGGGTTAATTCTCCCACTTTTTTTATTAAATATCCATATGTATTATGGAGATATCAATGGAAGAACTTCGCAAATCCAATTCAACTGAACGTGCAAAAATCATACGTCAACTTGAAGTTATGTTGAGTGGTGAATTGGTTGATGTTGAAATGAACAAACAGTCATATGAAGTTGCACTTGATCTTGCATTGGACTATTACCGTATGCGTTCAGAAAATTCAGTTGAAGAATCATTTGTATTTTTTCAAGTTGAACCAGATCGCAATGATTATCAGTTTCCAAATGAAACGATAAATGTCCGAAAATTGTATCGTAAGGCATTTGGTGCAATTAGTGCAGGATCGGAATAGGCATCAATGTTTGATCCGTTTGACGTTGCTTTCACAAATATGTACTTAATTCAGGACACAAGTTTTGGTGGTATGGCGTCATATGACTTCTATAATCAAAACTTAGAGCTTGCTGGAAGATTATTTGGACAGGAATATAATTTTGTATTCAATACCGCAACAAAAAGATTAAAACTTGGTCGTAGGGTTCGTGCAAAAGAAGAAGTTATTGCATGGGTGTATAATTACAAACCAGATGAAGTTCTACTCCAAGATACATATGCAAAACCATGGATACGTTCATACGCATTGGCTGAATGTAAATTGATCCTTGGTGGTGCATATGAAAAATATTCAAGTCTTGCAGGCCCACAGGGTGGCATCACACTTAACGGTGCACAATTAAAAGCAGAAGGCACACAAGAGAAGCAATTACTTGAAGAACAGATAAAAAAATATGCAGAAGGTGGCGCACCACTTGGATTTATAATGGGTTAATCGGCCCGTATTATTACCCCTTTTACTTGGATTTTCTTAAATAGTAATAAGACAAATTCGTATAAGGAGTATCCAAATGGCTGATTTACAATCACCCGGCGTTGATATCAGGATCATTGAGGAAGAAATTAGTGCTGGCACTGGTCCCGGTACTGTTCCTCTGATCTTCGTAGCTACTGCCACTAATAAGACTACCGAAGCTGGTGGTGTTGCGGAAGGGACACTTGCTGAAAATGCAGGTAAACTTGAACTTCTAACTTCTCAGCGTGAACTACTACAGCGGTATGGTATTCCATCATTCCGCACAGTTGATGGAACTGTGGTCCAAGGCGACGAAACCAATGAGTATGGCCTTCATGCAGCATATTCATATCTTGGCCTTGCAAATCGTGCATATGTTGTTCGCGCAAATCTTGACACATCACAACTTCTTCCATCAGAACAAGCACCTCGTGGTCGTGTAGCAAATGGTACATATTGGCTAAATTCTTCAACTACATCTTTTGGTGTTTTTGTTGCAAATGGTAACTCAATTCCCGGTCTTGCATGGGATCGTGTAACTGTACTAATCCCATCAGAAAATGATTATGAAGCCGATGGTACACTAAAATCCAATTTTGGTAACAATGGTGAATATGCTGCATCAAAGCCATTTGATAATTCATCAATTACTATCATGCAAAAACTATTTGGAACATGGGAAGAAGTTGGTTCAACAGAGTGGTCTTCTGCAACCCCAACCGTTGCAACATCGCGTTTCCAATCTGTGGTTTCAGATTCATCCACTGTGAACCTAATTATCAATGGTAATACAGTATCAATTATTACTGGTCTTGATATTACGGATGTTGCTACTGCAATCAATACATCAAACATTGATGATATTACTGCAACTGTTTCTGGTAATAGCCTTGTAATTACAAATACTGTTGGTGGTGATATTGTTCTTTCATCTTCCGGCGATGCTCTTACACAGTATGGTTTTAATGTGTTCTATCCCGGCGTGTCAATCGCCATTGAACCACATACTTCTGTACCAAGTGGGGCCACTGTTGGCTCAATTTGGGTTAAGACAACCGAACCAAATTCCGGTGCAAAATTTGATCTTCGTCGCTATAATGTTGGTCTTGATCAGTTCGCACCTGTTGCTGCACCTGTTTATGAAGATGATGTGATTGCATCTGCTGCATTTGGAAATGCACTGACCATTGGTTCAGTATATGTCCAAATAACAGATGGCTCAATTGAATTCGTTCTAAAGCGGTACAATGGTACTGCTTGGGAAGTCCTATCATATGAATATGCAGATGTTGAACCAACTGGCAATCCAGATGAAGGCACACTTTGGTTCAATGCTGCACTTGAAGCTGATATCATGGTAAATACTGGAAATCAGTGGCGTGGATACCGCAATGTATATCCACTAACTGACCCACTAGGTCCAACTATTTCTTCACAAATCCCAACCACACAGCAAGGCGGTGCACCACTCGTAAATTACGACTTGTGGATCAAATCCGATGATCGTACTGGATACCCAAAACTGTATCGTTATCTAAATGGTGCATGGAATCTTGTAGATAACACTGATCGTACCACACCATTTGGTGTAGTTTTTGGTGACATTCGTGAAAGCACTGGTCCTGTTGGTCCATGGAATACACGTCCCGGTTCACAAAATGCACAGGGTGTTGCAACACTTCGTGTCGATGAAGTATCAATTTCAAATCCCGGCGCAGGATACACTGATGGTACATATCCGGTAGTTGTTGCAGATGGAACCAGTATCACAATTGCCGAGCTTGAGGTGGTTGTTGCTGGTGGTGAAGTCGTTGATGTTTCAATCCTAAGCAGTGGTGAGTATTCACAACTTCCACTAAATGGTGCAGTTGTAAAAGTAATTGGCATTGCAGGTAGCCCAACTGTTGAGGCGGAATTCCTCGTGAACTGGAATATTTCAGACATTGAAGTTACATCATCCGGTTCGGGCTACGATTCTGTACCTGCAATTTCTATTGTCGGTGGAAATCCATTGGTTCCAGCAACCGTCACTGCCGTTCTAAATGCTGGAACTGTTGATTTGGTTACTGTTATAGATGGTGGATCAGGTTATAATTCTGTCCCAAGTATTCTATTTGATGCACCACAAAGCATTGCAAATTCCGACAATATTGAAGACCTTCTACGTTCTGACTGGTGTGATCCAGTTGCACTTGATGTTCTAAATCCACAGTTGTTCCCTTCTGGTATCATTCTGTTCAACACCCGCCGATCAACCAATAACGTCAAAGTATGGCGGGAAAGTTTCTACGAAGATGTTACCAATTATACTGTTGGTAATTTCCTTTCAGATGCATATGAAGTTGCAAATCCCGGCGCACGTGCGGCTGCAATTGCATATCTTGCCGAAAAACCTTCACGTTGGGTAACATTCTCTGGTAATGATACGCTTGGTGTAGGTATTTTTGGACGCCAAGCACAACGAATCTGTGTTGTTCGTGCCCTTGCAGAACAGATTGTTGGTAATCAGGATATTCGTTCAGAATTTATCAACTTTAACCTGATTGCAGCGCCCGGATACGTTGAACTTCTTGACGAACTTGTTACACTTAACGTTGATCGTCGTGAAACTTCATTCATTATTGCCGACACACCTGTTGATCTTGGACCAAATGCATCAAATATCAATGCATGGGCAACCAATTCACGCAATGTAGCTGGAAATGGAAATCTTGGTCGCACAACCCTATATGATTATGCAGCAATGTATTATCCATGGGGACTTAGCACCAATGTTGACGGTACCGCAATCGTTGTCCCACCCTCAACTATCGCACTTCGCACATATGGGTTCAACGATTCCGTAGCATATCCATGGTTCCCACCCGCTGGTACCCGCCGTGGTGTAATTTCAAATGCAGAATCAGTTGGTTATGTCAATGAGCAACAGCAGTATATCCCCGTAACCCTTAACCAAGGTCAGCGCGATACACTAAGTGCAAATAAGATTAACCCATTGACATTTGTTCCCGGTCGTGGTCTACTTGTATATGGCGATAAAACACTATCACCAAATGATGGCTCTGCACTGTCACGTGTGAACGTTGCTCGTTTGGTAGTGTATCTTCGTACCATTCTACCAAGTGCAGTTGCACCATTCCTATTTGAACTTAATACCGAACGCACCCGTAATGCTGCCGTGGCAGTTATCGGTGGTATCCTTACTGACCTTATCGGTAAAGATGGTATTGAAGACTTTATTGTAGTTGATGCAACCACACCAGAAGAAATTGATGCAGGTATCATCAAGCTTGAAGTTGCTATTGCACCACGCAAGAGTGTAAACTTCATCAGCATCCCAATCCGTTTGGCCCGCACAGGTTCAATCTGATTTTTATAAAATTACATTAAAGTGGGGGAATAATTTCCCCCACTTTTTCTGTTGACGTATGTTACATAGCATGGTAATGTCCCCATATGTGGTCTGAAAACATGAAAAGGAACATAGTATGGATGACAATAAAATCAAAGACTTGGTGAAACAATGGGCATATTGGTCCGATAGTGGTGAAACAATTGCATTCTACACCGAACTTACAAAAAAAGCTTTGTCTGGTGATAGCGATGCATTGGATGAACTTATTAAATGGGCCTCCCATAATGCAGTATGTGACTCTACGTATGATGGTTAATAAAAGGAACACAAAACATGCAACCGAAATATTTTCATGCCAAAACACTTACTGATATTTTTTTGAATGAGCAGAATATCAACAAAGTTATCCCAACTGGTTCACTTGTAATTGTATTCCCACTCAATGACGGTTCATTGGCAGCAAACGATGGGGAACATAACTTCATCATTGAACCACTTGAATTTACAAAGGCAACTATCCACTGATGGTCAAAAAATGTTCTTGACATAGGTTAAGAACATGATAGAACAGTTTTACCGAAACAAATCATAGGATTTACACATGACTAAAGTTTTTGTTCGTCGTGGGAAGTGGCGTGATCAAGATGTTGAAAAGATGGAATTTGACATGGTATCCCCCGATATCATGGTTGGTCGCAATGGTCTCTATGTCACCGTTGATGGCAAACCGCTGAACTCTAATACAAAACATGTTCGCATTTATATTTCAAATCGTGATGATGTGAAGGTCCATGGTGAAGCAAAAATTCACCATGAAGAAAATGAAGAAGAAGATGAAGTTCCGGTTGAATGCCCATTGGAAGGCGATTTTGGCAATGAAACCGAACAAGATACTATGGACAGAATCCAAGAACGCTTTACGGTTCTTGATGAAATGACTTCTGCTGCTGCCGAAGGAATTATTCGTTCTATTATTGTGGAAGGATCACCCGGCGCGGGGAAATCTTACACTGTTGAAAATACACTCAATATTTGCAATGCATTCAAGGGCGATGATCAACATACTTTTGTTCGTGGTACAATTTCGGCCATTGGTCTTTACAAAAAACTTTATGATTATCGTATGGATGGCCAAGTTGTTGTGTTTGACGATTGCGATTCCGTGTTCTTTGATCCAGTTTCCCTTGCTATTTTGAAAGCGGCACTTGATACCACACCACGTAGGGTGATTTCGTGGAATACCAATTCACTTGATCTTGAAAATAATGCAATCCCGCGTCAATTTGAATTTCGTGGGTCGGTGATCTTTATCACCAATATGGACTTTGAAGCAACAAAATCTAAGCAACTCAAGCCACATTTTGAGGCATTGATTTCACGTTCCCACTATCTTAACTTGACGATTAAGACTCGTCGGGATAAATTTCTTCGGATCAAAAGTTTGATTAAGACCGGGACGATGCGGGATGATCTTGGCTTGACAGATGAAAAATGTGATCAAATTCTGGATTTCATGAAAGAAAATATCAATAATCTTCGTGAGCTTTCTTTGCGCACTGCGGTAAAGATTGCCGATATTGTAAAAATGAAGCCCAATGAATGGCATAGGATTTGTAAGGTTACGGTCTGCAAATAAGGAGTAATACTATGGGTAAGACCATCCGTAAAAATGACGAAAATTATTCCGAAACGGTGGCGGATGATATTCGCCACCAAAAGAAAAATCGGAAAATTGACAGAATGATGAAATCCCGAAAGGGACAAGCGAAGGTGCTAAAAACTTACATTGAGGAAGAAGAATGACAAAATATCATGATGCTGCAAAACTACTAATTTCACGTATTGCTTCCGATCATTACCGACTGTAGGATATGATTGGTGATAGAAATGGAAATCCAGTTTTCGATGAAGAAATAATAGAAGCGATTCGCGATCTTGGTCACTGTATCCAAATTTTGGATGATCTTATGGAGACAAACGAATATCATCTTACGGCAAATAAACTCCTATCACAAGTATACGAAGAATGAAAATCATCCACGTCAATAGGCAAAATATTGCAATGAACGCCAAGGATGGAGGCAATAGACAAGTATATATTGTTCGGGAAGGTTCTACGACACGATATGCACGTGAAGTCATCATCCATGGACCATCAAAAATGATATATGATGGTTCATCATTGCGATGTGGGGCGAAAGCATGGATTGAAACGGATGCAGAAGTCACACTAATAGATGAAACAACCTTTAAAGAAACGCGGTCTAAATGATCGCGTTTTTTCTTATATTTCCTTAAATACTATTATAGTATTCGTTAAGGAGATAACAATGGGTCGTCCTATTAACTATAAGAAAAAAGGGGGTAATCCCTCCGAATCTGGATTTCAATTTGTCCTACGTGCATGGTTTGATGGTCAAATGGCGGAAGAAGATGCATATATCGTAAAACAAGTTGGTACTTCACGCTTCATTCTCGCTGCGGTAAATAACAGTTCCCGTACTGGTATTTTTACACTCGGTGAGCAAGTCGTTCAAGGTTCTGTTGCAACTATGGCTGCGGAACCATTTGGTGTTACTGCGCAAGTTGGATTTGCCGCGACAGATGTAACCCTTATCAGTAATGGTGCAACTGGTGTTCCAGACGGACAATATCAACTGGCATATAACACCGGAACCGATGACTGGATTGTCATTACATTTGACGTTGTTGATGGTGAATTTGTATCAATTGTTGGGATTGATGAAGGTGGTGTTTCACTTACTGATCTAACTGGACAGACACTTGACTTCACTTCTGTTGGTATTCTGATGACTGTTGATCCAGAAGTTAGAATTGACACCATGGAACCTGCATTTGGACAAAAAACTGAATTTGTTTCAAAAATTCTTCAACATCGGGTAGTTACGTTTGAAGGTAATAGCTATACCTATGAATTTGGGCCTGCTGCCGATGAAGCTGGTGAAGCAGACGTTCCATTTGCATAATTTTAAAACAGTAAATATTGGGATTAGCGGGGCATTTTGCCCTGCTTTTCTTTTTGACAATATACAACTACTGTGATATAATTACCATAGTTGATAAATGGAGAAGTGTATCGTGAAATGTGTCATTGAAATTCTTGACTTCAAGAATGTAAAATTGAATAATCTTACCCCAGAAACCAGAAGAAAATGCACCAAAGCAGTAACATATACTGATCCAAAAGCACGTTATCTACCATAGGTTAGGATGGGAAGATGGGATGGTAAGGTATCATTCTGTAGTATTGGTGGTCAAACATATGTAAACCTTCTACCAAAGCTACTTGAAATAATCATAGATGACGGTTATGAAATAGAAATAGAAGATAGTCGCCCCCAAATAAATTTGAAGTTTGATAAAATTGATGCAGGTTTTTTCAGTGATAAGTTGTGGTCTGGTGGCCAATTTAAAGACACACCAGTAATCCTTCGTGACCATCAAGTAAATGCCATTAATGCATTACTTGAAAATGATATGGCAACGATTGTAGCTGCAACATCGTAGGGAAAAACTATTATTACTGCGGCCCTTGCAAAACAAGCAGAAAAATATGGCAGATAGTTGACGATTGTCCCAAACAGAGACCTCGTTGATCAGACATATGACGATTTTGTGATGTTGGGCCTTGATGTTGGAAAAATATATCATGGGCAAAAAGATTTGAACAATACACATACTATCACAACATGGCAATCACTTCATTAGATTAATAAAAAATCTAAAGAAAAACTATAGGATGAAGAAATTGCAAAGGTGATTGACGGCGTTGTCATGTCAATTCAGGATGAAACCCATCTTGCCACTTCAAGTGTTCTATTTGATATCAATTCCAAACTCTTGCGAAATGTACCCCTTGCCTATGGTCTCACTGGTACTATTCCCAAAGAAGAGCATCTTCGTGAAAGTATTCGTGCAAATTTTGGTGAAATTGTCTATCAAATTCCAGCACATGAATTACAAGATAAGGGTATTTTGGCAAAATGTGAAATTGAACTACATCAAATTTTTGTTGACAATACTGCATTCTCGGACTATCATGCAGAAAAGAAATACGTGTAGACACACCCCAAAGCATTAAAACTAATCGCGGATGATGCCATCCAGTTGTCAAAGAGTGGAAAAGGTAACACTCTAATACTGGTAGAAAACATAGATACGGGTATTATTCTTTCACAAATGATTCCAGATTCTGTTTTTCTTAGTGGTAATGTAAAATAGTCAGATAGAAAAAAAGAATATAAAGAAGTTGCAGATGTGGATGATAAGGTTATTATTGCAACATATGGTATTGCGTCTACTGGTATTTCTATTAATCGCCTTTTCAATTTGATACTATTCAATGCTGGTAAATAGTTTACAAAAACAATTCAAAGTATTGGTCGTGGATTGCGTGTCGCAGAAGACAAAGACTTTGTGCATATTAGGGATTATTCATTTAACACGAAATATTCAAAACGCCATCTATCGGAAAGAAAAGCATACTACAAAGAATAGAGGTATCCATTTACAATGATCAAACGGAGTACAGAATGAAACTACTAACGCCTGAAAATACGGCAATTGATATTGAAAGACTTCCAGAATATATTTCAACTGATATTCGGTATTAGGTTCTTGATTTATCAAATCCGAAAAATTATGACTTCTTTTTTCTACCACTGGTGTATCTTGAAAGCTTCAATGCACCAGCAATAGTTCTCGAAATAGGTGGTTCAATCATAAAAATGCCATGCATTGAAAGTCCAAACGATTGGAAAATTTTAATCGGTGATCCGGAATATGGCCAAATTGAAGCAGTATAGCTCGAAGACGTAAATTCACGTGATTTCACAGCATTTTCATTGAACCCCATATCATAGTTTACATATGGGTATCGTGGTATACGTATTGTTGATGCATATCCAGATATGAAATGGTATATGCCAACTCTACCAAATAATTACGTATTAACCGTCCCATTATCTGATGGTCCAAAACCAGATTGTGTATTCTTTGCAAATGGTGTTACTGGTAAAAAAATTGAATCTATTGACATTGGGGACATATTTTGAAACTTGAACTTAAAGATGTATTGGGCAATTTAGATCGTAGGAATAAAGACTATTATGATGCAATCCCAGACGACTTGAAAAAACAATTTCAACCATTCGTTTTGATGCGGTATATGTCATCTTTACCAGATGGGTAGCTATCACCTTATGCAATTATTGGCGTCAATGAAATAGTTAATACCCATTTTTGGGAAACATCTAAAGAAACTGAACTTCATGCTAAATTACTGGCATGTACTGGAATGGGCAATAAACAATTTCACAAATGGATACCATCAAGTCAGAAACAATCAGATGTTCTAAGATCGTTCATCAAAGAAGTGTTCTTGACACGTGATTGGTTTTGTAATAACATGGAAATTGATGTATTCTTGGGAAAATGTAATGAAGATGACATTGAAGACCTCTGTTTAGAATTTGGAAAATCTAAGGATGACACAAAAAAAATCATCCAACATTTCAGAAAAACATATATGTGATTTCTGTGGTAGGAAAGTGGCAAGGGTTCAAACACTTGCCAAACACTTAGAAACATGCCCAAAACGTGAAAAGTTTATAAGAAGATCAACGGAAGTAGGAAAACTTGCATTTGATATTTGGGCTGTAATGTACAAAAATCCAGATATAGAAAAATTTGAAAGATCAAACCTATATCCATCTATGATTGGCTTTGTGGAACATTGTCTTGCGAATAGCTACCACTTGATATACGAATTCGGCGTATGGTTGATTCAGAATAAGGTCCATATGACAAAGTGGGCAAAGCCTGAAACATTTTCACAGTTTATCGGTCTGTTTATACTTCAAGAAACACCACGTAATGCAATAGTTCGGAGTCTTGATTATATCATTAGTTTGGGGATGTATGGTAAATTCTTCAAGACACAGGAGTGTGGTAAAATAATTTTATCATTGGAAAATGGTAAACTTTCACCATGGGTCATATTTGTCACCCATAATCCGGAAGACTTTCTTGGTAGAATGAATGACCATCAGGTCCAATATTTCCAAAAAGTGGTAAATATGGACATATGGCCCAAAAAAGTTGAAAGGTTCAAAAAAACAGTTGAAACCCTGCGCGAAGAATTGAAAGGTATAGAAATATGAATAATGAAGATGAAATTAAAAAGTTGATAAAATAGTCCAAAAGTAATGCAAATGAAATTGCAGAATTGAAAGCCGTTGTCATAAAACAGTCAAAGCAGATAAGCAATCTTCAAGCTGAAATCAGTGGTATTAAGAAGACGTTAGATCGGCATGAAAAAACCATCAACACAAATGCTAGTGCGGTTAAACAGCAAACTACAATAATCAAGGATATTAGTAATGCAGTTAAGCCTCGGAGACGTTGACATTGATGTTCAAAACCGAAACAAGGTTTTGGATGTAATAAATACAATTCCCGCCGCAATACATTCTGATGGTGGTGTTCGTAAGCATCCAACTGGCGTATATGTTCAAGATGTTCCTATTGATCCAATGACGGGCTATTCACTATTTGATCATAAACATGATAATGGGTATCAGAAAATAGATTTTCTTAATTTTGGTGCATTAGATAACTTCATAACTAATGATCAACTTTCAAATCTTGTAAATATTGAGCCTGATTGGAAACTTCTTAAAGACCCAGAAATAGTAGCATCTTTACCACATGTTCACAAATGGTTTGAACTTATGAAAAGTTTTGATATAAACAGTATTGACAAACTTGCTATGTTTTTGGGACTAATTCGGCCCGGTAAAGAACACCTCCGTAAAGCAACATGGGACAAAATAAAAAAAGAAATTTGGATTGAAACCGACAAATATAATTTCAAGAAAAGCCATGCTTATGGATATGCGTTGACCATCGTTGCCATTCTTAATATAAAAAGTGGCAAGAAATAAATCTTGCCACTTTCAATTTATTTTTAATTACTATTAAGTAATTTCAAGAACACCAACATATGCCTCCAGTGTGCCAGCATTTGAACCAGTGACGCGAACCTAATCACCAACTTCAAGATTGATGGGTTTTGGAAAGAATATTGTTCCTCCTACTGGAATTGGCGCACCCGTCAAAATGCGCAATGTTGTCCCTGCACTTTGATCAATAAACTGAACTGTGACATTTTGTGGAACAGTTGATGTATTTGATACCATTAGTGTGTGGATAACAGAAGACGTTCCAGAAGGCGTAGTATAAACTACGGTACCGGGGGTTGAATTTACGGCACTTGTAGATGCTTTGAATGTATTTGCCATTATATTTCTCCCTATTATACCGTTGTACCAGACACATGAATGCTAATTGCACTTGCAATTTCAGAAATTGCACGTATTTTATTTCCACCGGGAATAACTTTTGGACCCTGAATAAGTTCAATAGTTCCGTTTGCAGGAACAATAAGATCAAAGGCAATAGTACCAACAGTGGTATTTGATCCGTTTGTCCATGTAACTGTAACTTTTGAATCACTTGACGTAGTATTTGCAACCAGTATACTATCAATTCTAACTTTATCTGGTGCTACATAAACATCAGATATTGCTGCACCAAGAACAGAACCAACACCAAACAATTTTGTATCCGAAAGATCAGAATATGTGGTAATAGTTGATAGGGTAGATGAGTTTGATGCCTGCATACGGATCAAGTCACTTGGATTTATATTTTTATCCGCAAGAAGTAGCTCAACACTGGTACCAACTGGAACTGGTACTTCATTGGCAAGACTAACTGTTTGGGCATTCAGTGCATATTGAATTGCGGCAGTAATGGTTTGTGGGTTTGCCGACACATTGGCAACATGGATTGATTCAATCTTATAACGACGACCAACAGTTGACGGAGCGGAAAAGGCTGTGGTTAATGAGCTTGTTGGTGAGAATGAAACACTCAATGCACTGGTAATTGGTATTCCAGCATTTAGTGGAACCCATGTTGTACCATTATACACATATGTTAGACCATCTGTGGTATTGTAGAAAAGATCACCAACATTTGGTGATACCGGGAAGGTTGCACCGGATGTTGCAGCAGTACCACCAGAACCAGTGAAGCCGATTGAACCAGTGAAACCACGTGAACCGACGAAGCCAACCGAACCTGTGAAACCAGCGCCACCAGAACCAGTGAAGCCAACCTATCCAGTAAAACCCCGTGATCCTGTAAATCCAGTACCACCGCCACCGCCGCCACCTGCGGCAACCCATGTTGCCCCATTATATACGAAAAGCGTACTTGTATCTAATTCAAAAAAGAAATCGCCCGCAACACCAGATACGGGTAGATCATTACCAACAGGTGTCCCGGTCAATGAAATCCATGATGATCCATCCCATACATAGATGCGACCATCAGAAGTTTGAAAGAATAGTTGCCCAAGTGTACCAGACCCCGGAAGGGTTGTTCCAGATGTTACTGATGCCTCACCAGCCTATCCAGTGAAACCGCGTGAACCAGTGAAACCACTACCACCACCGCCACCAGACGATACAACCGTCCATGCAAGGCCAGTATAAACGTAAACTAACCCATCTGTCGTTAGAAAAAATAGTTCACCAGTTAGACCATTTGCTGGAAGCTAACTACCGCTTCTTACACCAACGACATCTGTGGGACGATTACCAATATATGACATGTAAATCTCCTATGAATATCCTATGTTATTATTTAAGGATAATTCGCCATTTTGACTACCTAAATAGAAGAAACAAAGGACAATCCAAACATGACACAACCATCAATTTTATTCGCCATACCGTGTTTTGGTGGGCAAATTCAAGACACCGTGACATATGCAATGTATCAAGTTGCCAAGAATTTTGAAAAGTATGGTATCCGACATAATTTATTGTTAGTTGCAAATGAATCATTGATACCATTTGGTAGATCAAATATAGCAAATATGTTCATCAATGATACAGACTATGATTATCTAATGTGTATTGATGCCGATATGGGGTTCAAATGGGAAGATATCATCCAGCTTCTTGAACACCATAAAGAATTTGTTACAGGTGCATATTCTATGAAAATTATACCCCCTCGGTATAATTTCACAATTCATCATACTTGTGAAACCGAAGGAAATCTGATAAGATTAGAAGCAATTGGAACTGGTTTTCAACTGGTACACCGTACCGTTTTTGAAGATATTGCAAAAAAGTTCCCAGAGTTAAAATACATACCAAATGAGAAGCATAGACCAGTTTCAGATGCAATGAAATCAAATTCATATCATTTTTATGACACCATGATTGATACTTACTTAATATCAGAAGATATTTCATTCTGCAAAAGATATAACGCAACTGGTGGTAAAATTTGGCTTGACCCAACAATAAATCTGACACATTGTGGAAATCATGTTTTCCAAGGGGTGCCCGATCTAAAAGATGAAATTATGAAGAGGATAAAATGAAAGAAAGTGTTCTGATTGCGATCCCATGTTATGGGGGAATAATGTAGGCAAGAACTGCCATAGGACTAATGAGTCTGGGCAAGATGCTACAATCAAAAAATATTGTTCATGATGTATTGGTAGTAACAAATCAATCACTCATCCCAAAAGCAAGATCGGACATGGCTAACTATTTTGTGAATGCCACAAAATTTGATTATCTTCATTGGATAGATGCTGATATTGGATTTACATCCGACGATTTTTTCAAATTGTACGACATGAACGAACAACATACTATGGGAACATATCGCCACAAGGTCCAACACGTGAAATACTCATTTACATTGGATGCACCGGGGGGTAATCCTATTTGGAAAAATAATGCAATAAAAGTAACGCGAAATGTTGGTGGTTACTCGTTGATACACCGTAGCGTTTTTGAAACTGTTGCAAAAAAATACAATCATCTAAAATACATACCATATTCAGATGGTAGAACTGTATCTGATGCCGAATTAAATAATTCGTATCACTATTATGATACCCCAATTCACCAAGGTTATATGGTACCCGAAGATTTCGCATTTCATGACAAATGTACATAGTGTGGGATTAATATGTGGATGCGCCCAGATATAAAACTTATTCACAATGGAAATACTGATTTTCAAAATGACGATCTAATGAAAACACTCAAGGAGATAAATAATGTCGGATAAACTACCAAGCACAATTGTTCTTGACGATGAACAATCATATGGTGTGAACACTATTTTTGATGAATATATGAAATGGCATGAACGGTATGATGAATTTGCCCAAGGGCGCACAAACTTTCAGATTGAGCAATTTATTGGTCTTGAAGATGGTACTCCTGCCCACAACTATGTAAACATTTTGTATCAGACACGTGTAATGCGTGGGGAATTCATGCGCGAGATTAAACGTGGTGTGGAAATGGAAAGAAATTTTGATTATCGTTGGAAAACCCATCTTCAAACCCATGGACCAGATGTTCCACTTGAAATAAAAGACCAAAATGGAAATATTCGGTGTATTTGGTATGATCTTGAAAAATTTGAACATGATCATGCACTTCTTGAACTTAAAATGTCAGTAAAAGATAAGGTCCAACAACTTCAAACCTTTGATGAGGTTCTTCTTAAACTCGAAGAAATGAATGGTGGGAAATTTACTAAAAAACAATATGACGATGAAGCACCATCATATTGGATGAACAGATTCTTGCGCCAATCAGTTGATGATTTGATTTCATCGCGTCTTGGGATTTCAACTGGAGATGCCAAAGTTATTCGCCAAGCACTTGCTCCAGCCATTCGCACCGGAAAAACATATGATGCAGAAGAACGCCAGTTCCTTGAAGGTCTTATCAATGGTGAATATGACCCAATACAAGCGATCCAAAAAGGGAATGAGCACATCAAGGAAATATATCAAAAAATGACACATGATGGTTTCTTGGAAAATAAGACTGAACAAAAAATCAAACTGGAAGACTTGATGCCAAAAGAGGATTATGATCCATATAAACTGTCTCAAGATATGCTTGACAAACTAAAGTAAGTGTGGCAAATTATGCCACACTACTTCATTATACCCGGAGATAATATGTCCCAAAATTCAACACCACTTCGTGAAGTGCTTGATCTTTTTTAGATTGCACCCACACCGATACAACACAATGCACCACCCACACCACCTGATTATGATACTCCTTTTAATTCTCACAAGGATATCGTGATTATACCAAATTACGTGGCAAACACACATTGTAAATTTTTAGTAGATTATGCGAATAAAGCTGATAGTAAACCACTCGGCGTAATTGATCATGAAAAAAGTAATGCGCATGGTTATGAACAGTTTTCTACCAATACACGAATCAGAGATACAAAACTGGTATTATGCGATGATACAATTATGAATGGTTTTGTTGAAGTGGTGCGCCATGCTGTTGAAAATATAATCAATCCATTTTTTGATGTATCTGTTCAAAGTGCAGAAATACCACAAATCCTACGATATGATGTTGGTGGTCACTATAACGAGCATGTTGATAGTGAAGCACTATGGCACAATACCCACGAAAATAAAATTGAATGGAAAAAAGTAATTGATCGTGATATTTCAATCTTGCTGTACCTGAATGATGATTATGAAGGTGGTGAACTTGTATTCCCAAATCAACACATAACCATAAAACCAAAGGCGGGGATGTTGGTCGCATTTCCATCAAACCACCATTTTGTCCATGGTGTCAACCCCGTTACAAAAGGAACACGGTATGCAATGGTAACATGGGCCTCATTGTCAACGCCAGAGGATAACGCATGATACCCACATCATTGATAATAATTGAAGATTTTTACGATAAACCAGATGAAGTTCGGAAGAAAGCCCTTCTTGCAGATTATAGTAAACATGACACTAATGACATTCATGCTGGTAGAAAATCACGTAACACATATATTCCTGAAAATCTGGATGAAACTATTTCAAAAATAGTTGGTGTTGATCTGAAAAGTTCACCAAGAAGTGGCCATTTTCGTGCATCAATAAAAGGAGAACCAAAATGGAAAATTATCACAGAAGTTGAAAACCATGATCCATATACCCCAGATCAAGATATATGGATGGGTATGGTATTTTTAACACTACCAGAAGATACTGTAAATTTTGAACTTCAACCATATTCTGGTTTGAAATTTTGGAGACAAATTGGTTGGGGATTTGAAAATTACCCAAATGCGCACTATCGCAAATGTATGAATACCAAAAGTATTTTTGACACATATGCTTTATCTTCAAATAATGAAGCAAATTGGGCGGTTACATCTGAGGTCAAAGTTGCGTATAATCGGTTGGTTCTATTCCGACCTTTCGCATTTCATAGCCATGGTGATTACGCATTTGGTACAAATCTTATGGACTGTAGACTCACGCATACATTTTTCTGGAAGCTGAATAATGGGTAAACGTTCTGATTTTGAAAGGAAACCCCGAGATTTTTATGAAACCCCATGGGAGGCAGTATTACCACTGCTTCCCTTTTTGGGTGAAAGTTTTGAATTTATGGAACCATGTGCTGGTGCAGGGAAACTTATCAATCATCTTGAAGTTGCAGGGGGGAAGTGTATCCATGCATCGGACATTCACCCACTTAAAGATGGTATAAAACGGCAAGATTTTTTCAGTATAACAGAATTCCCGGCACAGGTCATAACGAATCCACCATGGGATAGAAATCTCTTGCACAGTATGATATATCATGTTATGTTGTATTCAGATAAACCATTCTGGTTACTTTTTGATGCGGATTGGATGCATACCAAGCAAAGTTCAGAGTATATGAACAAATGCTCAGATGTTGTGTCCGTTGGTAGAGTTAAATGGTTTCCTGATACCAAAATGACGGGGAAAGATAACTGTTGTTGGTATCGGTTTGATAAACATGCAACACACACATAGTTTCATGGGAGATAAGACATGAAAACATACATGGTAGATGGTCTTACCATTAAAGAAAGTTCATGGGGGCGTTCTGGTTATTATGGGGCGACATATTCGCCCATCTGGACACAGAACACCAATGTGCCGTTTATTGCAATGGTGGGAAATCCAAAAGAACCACATTTGCAAAAATACATTACTGCCAAACTTCGACAATCGTTGCATCTTGGTAGATTTTCGGATGCACGTGAGGCCGCATTTGTAGTTGCATTGTACAAAGATGATCCAGAAACGGTTCTTCGTGAATTTTATGAAAAAAGGTTTGAGCCAGTATTTCCAAAAGAGTTGTATAAGCTTCCAGTATACATCACCCCCGAACAGATTGCAGAAGATATAAAAAATCATATCAAGTATAAAAATACAAACGCGACCAAAAAACTATCAAAAGAAGAAGTGTTGAAAATTGCACGGACTATGGTTCAAGTTCGCAATGTTGATGCGGTTAAACATATTCGCAAAGAACTGGAAATTGGATTTATGAACAGACGGTATAAAACACCAGAAGATGTTCAAAGTCATGTTTCAGAAATTATTCAGGGAAAACAATGATCAATATTTATCATGCAAACTGTATGGACATTATGTTAAACATGGAAAGTGGTTCAATTGATTGTGTAGTCACCGATCCACCATATGGAATGGCTTTTCAATCAAATCGTGCAAAAGACGGACCACGACATGAAAAGATCAAAAATGATGATGTTTTATTCACCGATTGGGTACCAGAAGCATATCGTCTTCTAAAAGATGGTGGTGGTATCATTTCGTTTTGCAATTGGGAAACAAGTGACCAATGGCGAAAAGTATTAGAAGATGCTGGTTTTGAAATAAAATCACAAGTCATTTGGAATCGTATGCATCATTCTATGGGTGATCTAAAGGGTGCATTTGCACCAATGCATGATATTATTTGGTATGGTTGTAAAGGGCGAAGAATATTTGCAAATGGTCGCCCAAAATCTGTTTTATCACATCAAAGACCTTCACCAACCGAAGATCATGGGCATCCTACATGTAAACCTGTCAGTCTAATGGAAGAACTTATTTTGGCGATTGATGATGGTTCAGATGGTGTCATACTTGATCCATTTTTGGGAAGTGGGTCAACTGGTGTTGCTGCCAAAAATCTTTCCAGAAAATTTATCGGGATTGAACTTGATCAAACATATTACCAAACAGCAAAAAACCGTATCGGTGAAGATACGGAACTTGGTTGGGAATAATTACATTTTTCTGACAATTTTGATTTGTTTGCGCTTTACACGTTTTGTTGTAAGTCCACCCAACTATGGTGCGGGACCATGAACAAGTTCAAACTCCTTTGCATTAAATGATTTCAAATACTTCCTGAAAACATCAAACTCACCACGTAGGAAGATATCTATTGGTATCTTCCTATTTGAATTCCACCAATAATCTTCCCCAAGTTCAAGAAACAGTCTCTTTTCATTTTCCAATACAATTCCACCATAGTCATAAATTGAAACAATAGTCTTGGATGCATTCTGGACTATACCGACTATCTCAAATTTACCACATCTACCAATACTCAAAAATGGATAACGGTCCCTAAGCATGTCAAGATCATTCATGATTATTCCTTAAATATTTACATAGTCAGTTTATTTAGCTAGAGTGAAAATATGATTAAAATAAAGGCAATAACCAAAAATCAGTTGATTCAGGCCACTTTGCCCGAAACATCATAGTGTAGGAATGTACCAATGTATGATAACAAGATAACAATCAACAAAAATGTGACAGTTACCCTTGCGCTTGAAGTAAAACGTCCTGATCGCAAAGCGGTTATTCTAAATCAAGAAACGATGTATTATCTTAATGTTATTGCAAAAGACGGTGAAACATATCTTATCCGTAAACGGTTTGATGTAGTAGATACAATGCTCGGAAGGTTGGCAATCACACTTACCCCAGAAGATACCGACCCTGCCGAAGAAGGTAGGTTTTTGTATTCAGTAACCGCACTGACTTCCACTGGTGAACGACTTCTATACCTAAATGATGGGTTTTATGCAGATTTTGAAATACAAGATACTGCAATGCCAATTCAACGCCCCCCATTTATTCAATTCAAATTTACACCAATTAGAACCGTAAAAGTTCGTGATACTGATGAAACCTTACTGGATGATCGCACAACCGTATCATCCAGATTGCCAATTCGCAAACAAAACCAAACCATTACCTTGACATTGGACAACTTTAGTGGTAAGATTGTTATTGAAACGACAACAGATGTTGACCCAAATTATCAATCATCATGGACCACTTTCACACAGGTTGTATATGAAGACATAACTAACGATGAAGTATTTTTGATTCCAGATATTGACCCAAATCTGAAATATTTTAGGGTTAGGATGATTGAGAGTATGTTGAACAAAGGTTCTGTTACCAAACTCGAATACGTCTAAAGAGGTTACATGATTTCCGATATTATACGCTCGCATTTGCCGAGAACCAAATCTACACCTTCTGGGTGGCAGTAGTTAAATTGCCCTGCATGTGTTCACAATGGCCACCGACCAGATACACGGTCACGTGGTGGTATCATGTTCACAGGCGAAGGGTTTTCGTACCACTGTTTCAACTGTAATTTCAAAACAAAATGGGAACCGGGTTCATATCTATCTAAAAAATCATCTGATCTAATGGAATACTTCGGTGTGGACAAATCGTTAATCACCAAGTGTAAACTTTATGCAATGAACAGTGATAACCAAGATATTGAAATCAAGGACGTTGAGCAGCGCATATATAATCTTCCAAAATCATCAAGGTCGTTCAGTGAACTTATTTCTGAAAACTTCACTGATAGGAATTTCATGAAATGTCTTGAATACATTGCTACAAGAAATATCAATTTTTTGGATTGGTATACCTTTTATTGGTCCCCAGAATACAGAAATGGTATCATAGTTCCAGTTTACATGAGTGGAAAAATTGTTGGGTACAATGTTCGTTATGTTAGCGGAAAGATTAAGTATTTTGCCCAAATACACAAAAGTGTTGTATTCAACTCTGATGTAATATATAATGATCGTAAGTTCTGTTTGATTACAGAAGGGCCATTTGATGCTATTTCACTAGACTGTACTGCAACAATGTCAAATGAAGTAACGGATGGCCAAATTGATCAGTATAAATCAAGTAATCAGATAAAAATTGTGGTCCCAGATAAAGATGCGGCTGGTAGAAATTTTATTGAAGTTGCAATGGATCAGAACTGGTATGTGTCATTTCCAGAATGGCCCGAAAAAGATATAGGTGACGCAGTTGCAAAATATGGAAGAATACCAACCATGGTTCATATCATGGACAGTATCGAGAAATCGCCGTTCAAAATAAATATGAAGATTAAAAAATACGTAGGAGCAACAATTGCCTAAGCATAGCAAAGAAATCCAAGAACTTTTCATTTCATTTATGTTTACTGATGGTGAACTATTTGCTCGTTCAAGTGCAATTATTGAATAGAAATATTTTGACAAAAAATTGGCACCAGTGATTAACTTTATCAAAAAGTTCACAGATGAACATGATGCTATGCCAGCAATCGATATCGTAAATGCAAAGTTTGGAACAAAACTTGCAAAACTTGACCATATTCTTGATAGCGATAAAGAATGGTATTTTGAAAACATTGAAGAATTTTGCAGAACATCATCCCTTGAAGAAACAATCACCAAGGGTGCCGAAATGATTGAAAACGGCACATATGGTGGACTTGAAACAATGGTCAAAGAGTCACTGTAGATTGCCCTTCAACGTGACATCGGTATTGATTACTTCCAAAACCCACGTGAAAGGTTGGAAAAACTTCGCCAAGAAGTTGACGGTATATCTACAGGGTGGAAGACATTTGACGACATGGTTCCAGTAGGTAGAGGAAATCTTGTTTATTTTTCCGCACTATCTGGTATGGGTAAGTCAGTAGCACTACAAAATCTGGCAGTAAATTATGTAAATCAAGGCATGAATGTAGTATACATAACCCTTGAACTGTCACCTGAATTGGTTGCAAAGCGTGTTGATGCTATGATGACAGGGGTACCAAATGCCAGCATTTTCAGAAATATGGAAGAAGTTGAATATAAGCTAAAACAGTAGAAGAAAAAATGTGGAAAGTTTTTCATTCATTATATGGAAAGCAACGTCACTACACCAAGACACATTGAAAACTATCTTCGCGAATTTATAATCCAACATGAATGTCAAGTTGATGTGGTCATTGTAGACTATGCGGACCTGATTGCCCCAAATGAAAAGCGTGTTGATATTGGGAATATTCACATAAAAGAAAAGCTGGTAGCAGAGTCACTACGAAATATTGCAAAGCGTTTCAACATGATTTGCTTCACAGCGGCACAGATTAATAAGACTGGATATGATGCAGTTAGCTTCACTGGTGGAAATATTGCAGGTTCACAGGGCAAAATGAATACATCTGATTTGTTTGTATCCATCAATAATACCCCACAATTACGGGAACGTGGGGAAATTGAATTTACCTTCTTGAAAACCCGCAACTCTGGTGGTCAAGGTAAAACACTAACGATGGAATACAATACTGATACCTTACGCATTACCGATCTGGTTGAAGGTTCTAAACCAAAAGAAACACAATCATCTTCTGATAGTGGTCAACCAACTTCAAATGGTACACCTGCATCAGTCCAAACATTGCTTGCAAAAATTAAGAAAACATAAGGAAACACTATGCGTAACATTTATCAAGATGTAAAATATTTTGAAGTATCTGATCGTGGCCATACCGTTGACTTTGACCTCAATGCCGATGGGTCATTTACCATTGATATAGATTCACAAAGTCGTGAAATTTTCACGTTGCAACCAGATGAATTTCAAAAATTTAAGAAATGGATTGCAAATTTGCCTTGACATACTTGGTCCCCTTTGCTATGTATTTTTCAACGCAGCAAAGGAGACTAACATGACGTACCATATCCTCGCAGTTTTCCCCGAAGGTTCATACAAAGTTGCAGAAAGCAATTGCCCTGATCATGGTATGGACGTTGCTGAAAAAGTGTGTAAAGCAATTGATAGGTTTCCACATGCTTTTGTAACGTTTATTCCCGGTACCCATAAGTATAATGGTAACATTTTCAGTCTTTGTGATCTCAAAAAACGTTGAAAGGGTATAATCATGACCGACTCTGATATTCAAAAACTGATTTCAATGAAAATTGAACTTAAAGATGCATATGATCAGATTGAAAACCTGAAAGACCATGTTAGTGAACTGAACGAAAAAATTAAAAAACTTGACCAAAAGATTAACAAGAAAAATTCCACCGATCTGATATGGTTGATTGAAAATCCACAGTATACTGATTTCTATGATGCTTTTTCACTTGCATCTAAACAGCAGTTTGGGCAATACTATCCAAAACCGGGATACATTTTTGAAGATGCAAATGGTCTGATTGCAAACGTGTTCAAAGTTGAGGTCAGCACTGACGAAGCTTTGAAAAATTCAAAAGATTTCATTGAAGGGTATTTTTCACATTTTTCGCGAACTAATATTAAAATTGGCGAAAATACAAACCGTGCAGTAGTGTTTGTCGTTGGAAATATCGGTTCAGTTGTTCTTGCAGTTTATGAAGGTGCATATCAAGTTATTACAAAGTTTAAACGTTGGAACATGGAAGTGGTTGATTTTACCGATCTTACCGAAGCACTGTTGTATGCTAAGAAACTTGATGAAGAGGAAACTTCACGTTATGACTACTAAAAATCCAGATAAAGGTGTAAGTGATATTGATCTCAATGCACGAAGAATTCTTTCAGAAGCGGTTGGATATAAAGTCGTTCTATTTAGACCACAATCATCAGTAAGAGATTCATTTACCGTTACAAGTTTACCACTGGCTATTGAAAATGCGGCAAAAGTGGTAAATGACTATCGGTGTGCAATGATTTACGCCTTTGACAAAGGTGAGCAATATGTTATGGTCGGGCATGTAATGAAAAATGGCCAATATGTAGGGAACAAATTTAGATGAAAAATATTTTCTTTATTTCGGATCAACACTTTTCACAACGTAATTTCCTTAATTTTACGGATAGTAATGGTAATCGTATACGCCCATTTGATTCCATTGATGAAATGGATGAGCACATGATTGAACGCCATAACTCGGTTGTTGGAAAGTTTGATAAGGTTTGGTTTGGTGGTGACATTACATTTGATCGTAAGCGTTTTGATACCATTATGTCCAGACTGAATGGTAAAAAACGCCTTGTTCTTGGAAACCATGATGATGGTATTTTTCTGGCAAAGTCTGGATGGTTTGAAAAGATTGTTCTTGATCGTCGTTTTGATGAATTTGGTTTCATCATGGAACATAAACCGGGAAGACTTGACCAAGCTTTCAATCATCGGCAACAAAAACAGATGAAAATTGTCCATGGTCATGTCCACCAAAATTCAATTGATGATCCGAACTATATCAATATTTGTGTGGAAGTTGTGAATTATACACCAGTTCACCTTGACGAAATCATTGACAGAATCAAAAATAGCTGATAAGTAACATTATCAGCTATTAACATTTGGGGGATATGACTATGAGTGACGAATTCAAAGTTTTTGCTTATATCGCAGATAATTGTGTTTTTCTTAGTGATAATACAAATGATCACGTCAAAATTGATCAAATTATTAAGAATTCTGGAAGGAGTGGAGATTTGGACAACATGATCACCAATATTTGTCCTGATCCATTCAATCCACCACTTCCACATGAAGAAGATGAAAGATGGAACGCATATATGAATGAATTGTTGTTTATTCTTGAGCAAAATGGTGCAACCATCATTTGGCAAGATAACCAATGAGTGGTGGACATTTCAATAATAGTCAGTATGTTATTTCAATGATCGTTGAAGACATTGAAACATATCTTAAAAGTGATCATGGTCTTCCAGACGATATCATTCAAGAATTCAAAAATGGCATTAAAGCGTTGGAAGTCGCATATGTATACACTAAAAGCATCGACTACCTTATTTCTGATGATTATGGGCTTGATAGTTTTCGGGAAAATTTGAAAAATGACCTTGAAAGGATTAATTTATGACGATATGGAACCATATAATTTTATCTGTTTTGCTGATTATTGCGGTAACACTGATGATCGTTGGATGGGACTATGAATTAAGCATACGGAAAGAGGGTCGGATTGAAAATGTTCAGTTTATCACGATTGGTAATCATCCAGAATGCAAGGTCGATATTCATCTTGAAACTTGGGAACATCTTAATGAAATGAAAGTTTATCATTCGATTTCAGCTTGTGAGGATATACTAAATGTCACAGAATAAAATAACGATTAAAGATGCACAATCATAAATTGATTCCATGGTGATAGATCGTTTATTGACTGACTTTCGTATAAATTTCAAAGACGAATATCCAGATCATATTTTGACACAGGGTGTTGGTCCAGTTCAATCACTTATTGGATTTGCGATTAAAAATGGCTATTTACAGTTGCCTAAAAATGAAACAAATATTGGGGAGTGTAATGACATGGTAATTGATGAAATTAAATTTACTGGTAGGACGCGGTATCGTATTCATATTGAACGCAAATGGTTTAAAACAAAACAATATCTTGTTCTGCAACATGAGGTAACTGGTTTTGTTCCAGAATTTCTTGGGAACTCTGTTGGGGGAGAATATAAAACATACTGGATTGATACAAAACCCGAATGGATGTTGGTAGAAGAATACAATGAATAATTATATAATTGTATATGGTGATGGTGCATGTTCAGGTAATCCCGGTGTTGGTGGATATGCTGCATATATTTCAAATATTGATACCAGAATTGTGGTAATAGGTGGGGAACCTGATACCACAAATAACCAGATGGAATTGAAATCTGCCATACATTCACTACAATACGTCAATGATGAACATATTACTGGAACAATTGTAATGAATTTTGACAGTAAGTATGTTCTTGATGGTATGGAAAAATGGCTTAATAATTGGGAAAAGAATAACTGGAAGACTGCAAATCGTAAACCAGTGAAGAATGAAGACCTTTGGAAAAAGTTGAAATATCTTCGTGACACATTGATACAAAATGGTTGCACTATTGAATATGTTCATGTCAAAGGGCATAATGGGCATGATCTTAATGAGTATGTTGATCAGTTGGCAGTTGGTGCATGTCAGGCAACACGTGAAAAAGGTGTATCTTGGTCTGAAATATTAGACGCCTGACAGTCTACGTAATTCTGAAATTTCGTCCTTGCAAGATTTACATTTTGCAAGGATTTCTTCATATTGATCCATGGTAACTGTTCCGTCCCTTGACATATCAGTTACTATTGTGGTAATGGTATGAAGGTCTGCATCATCTTTCACATCTTCACGTGAAAGTTCAAGTAGTCGTAGAAAAGTTGGAACGTCAATATGAATTACATCAGACATGGTAAATCACTCCTTGTTGAATTATTTAATAAGATTAAGTTGAATTTGGGGTTTCGTGTTAATACCGAGTATGGTTGGTATAGGAAAATAAATGATTATATTTGCCACTGTAACCATGACGGTCTACGACATAATTCAAATGGTCCTGCTGTGATTTATACAGATGGGACACAATTTTGGTATACAAATGGATTTTTTCATCGAGAAGATGGTCCCGCCGTGATTTATCCAAATGGTTTCGAAGAATGGTATCTCAATGACCATGATATCACAGATGAAATACACAAATGGGCCAAAGATCGTGACATTGATTTGAATAATATGTCAGAAATGGATAAGATGATCATCAAATTGGAGTGGGGAAATTATGGGAAGTAAGCCAACTGAAATCACAAAAGATGGGACACTGGTCTGGCGGGATGAAAATGGCAAACTTCACCGCGAAGATGGCCCTGCTGCAATTTATCCAAATGGGAAACAATTTTGGTATATAAATGGCAAACTTCACCGTGAAGATGGGCCTGCAATTATTGGTAAAGGTGGTAAAATTTTAGAATGGTACATACATGGTAAATTTCACCGTCTGGATGGTCCCGCCGCGATTTATTCAGATGGAACACAAGAATGGTATATCCATGGCAAACTGCATCGTGACGATGGGCCTGCTGTGATTTATCCAAATGGTTTCGAAGAATGGTATCTCAATGACCATGATATCACAGATAAAATAAAAAAATGGGCCAAAGATCGTGACATTGATCTTGAAAATCTTTCTGACATAGACAAAATGATCATCAAATTGGAGTGGGGAAATTATGGGAAAAATGATGAAATACAATGATTTCACACCTGATAATTCAATCATCATTTATGATGGTGGTTGGTCCACTTATGGAGAACATGATAATGTTATCATTTATGAAATGATGAACGGTGATATATACACCGTTCATAGTTTTGCAAATCCATACTCTGGAAGTAATTGTGAAATTACAAAAGTAACGCTTGACGAAGCATGTGTAATAATGTATGACTATGAAGAACATATGAATGAAATTGGGGATATATAATGAAACTGTTCAAATTCTATCCGGGGCCATTTATTAGAATCTATACTATGGCAAACAGCCCCGAAGATATCTTTTCGAAAAAAGACAAACTTTTCGATGAATTCATCGCGGAACATTATGACTGGATTGATTCCAATGATCCATTTGACCAAGATGATCTTGAAAAAATTCGTGAAGATTTTATGGATGGTCTGAAAAATACACTTGAAGAATCTAAATCTCATATGTTCATTGACGCACATTACTGAAAAGGTAAACCAAAATGATTTACATTGACCACATTGATCAAATTTTGGAAGCAATCAATGGAAACCCGTTTTTTAACGTGGTCAAAAAGAATGGGTACACTGTGGTAAATTATATTACACAGACAGACGAGACGTTCCCGGCGATTGATCCATCTTTACCAAAAGGTGAATACAATCGCCGGATGATTCTTCGTGAATGTCGTGGTATTCTTTTTGATAACAATGGGAAAGTTATTCGTCGCCCATTTCAAAAATTTCTGAACTATGGTCAGAACCATTTGGAAACCAGTCTGGTTGATTTTTCCAAACATCATCATATTCTTCGTAAATACGATGGTTCAAATATTTCACCATTCATGTTGAATGGTAAGATTGAATATGGGACAAAGATGGGCATCACCGATGTGTGCAAACCCGTGTATAAGTTTGTGGAAAAGAATACCCATATTCAGGATATTTCTGAATATCTTGTTACAAACAATTATACCCCATGTTTTGAATGGTGTTCAATGAAACAACGTATCGTTCTGGAATATCCAGAAGATGATATGGTTCTTACTGGTGTTCGCCATATGAACACTGGTGATTATATGCCATATGAAGAAATGGTTCAACTTGGTGAAATGTTTGGGGTCCATGTAGTTGAATCTTTTGGCCAAGTTCAAGATATTGAAAAATTTGTGGAAGATGTCAACAATCTGAAAGGTGAAGAAGGTTTTGTTGTTCGGTGGGATGATGGTTTTTCACAAAAATTCAAGGCAATTGAGTATCTTGAACTCCACAAGGTTGCATCTGATATTAGTGCAGAACGCGCGGTCATTTCATTCATTCTGAATGACAAAGTTGATGACATTGCTCCCAAGATGAAAGAAGATGTTCGGGAAAAGTTTATCAAATTTCACAATGATGTGATGACGGTAATCATCGAGCATGTTGCTGATGTAAAAACCAAGGTTGAACAAAACCAACACCTCACCATTCATGAATTTGTCAAGAAATACAACAAACAGTTTGGTCATTTGGAGCATATCTACTTTAGTACGTTCCGAAACTACAATGGCGAATTTGATACTGAAAAAGTAATGAAAGGTATCATCGAAACCATGAAGAAACAGTTGTATCGTAAACATCAAATTGAGGAAAATAGGTATCTGTTGAAGGGTTTGGTTTGGGATTATCATTGGTTTGACGATAATGATGCTTGACATGTGTTGATTCCTAATGTATTGATGTAAAAAATACAGAAGGAGTTTCACATGTCTAACATCACTTTTGAACCGATTGAAACGATTATTGATGGTAATGGTTTTGCATGTGTTATTTTTAAAACAAATCGTTACAATTCACTTGGCCAATATATGGTTCGTTACCTTGATTCCAAACGTTGGTGGCTCAACCAAAAAACTGGTTATCCATATTTCACTACAATTTCTGCATGTAGGAATAAAATTCGTGCAAACTAAGCTACAAAAATTAAAATATAAGATCAATATTATGTGGTGCCATATTGGTTCAGTATGGTGCCGCATTTTTGGTTTTAATGAATTTACCCATAGCTGGAATAGTAACAAACGATATTATTCTTTCACATATACACCAAAAGTAAGTAAGAAATGGTATTGCGATTATGAACAACATCGGGAAGATGGTCCCGCCGTAATATCATATCTACCACACGGTAATATACAATATAAATGGTACCAGTATGGCGATTATCACCGTGAAGGCGGTCCAGCAATTTATGATAAAAAGAAAACATTTGAACGTTGGTACCAACATGGTGAATTGCATAGAAAAGATGGACCATCTTATACACAATGGGTTCCACCCAAAGATGTTCATGGGCGTGATGTTGATATCTATGTAAAACATGAATATTATAAACGTGGTGAGTTACATCGTTTGGATGGTCCATCAACAATATGGTCCGATGGTGGGGTTGAATATCACCTTATGGCATTTTGTATTGATAATGATTTCATCCAGTGGATGAAAGACAGAGATATGAACTTTGAAAATCTGTCGGAAGAAGATAAAATGATAATTTATCTGGAATGGCCCGAAATTTCCGAAATTATACGCTTGACACTTCGGTGAAACAGTGTTACTCACAATGCAACGAAACCGGAAAACAGGATAAACACCATGTCGCAGAATATTGAACTTGCCAAAGTCAAAGCAAAAATTCGCGCACTGATTGCAAAAAGCACGAACAATGGTGCTTCTGAAAATGAAGCTATGGTTGCTATGAAAAAAGTTGGTGAACTTCTTCAACAGTTCAATCTGTCTATGAATGATGTGTCGGAAGTTCGTAAAGAAGAATGTGTTGAAGGAACGTACAACACTGGTTCCAAGCATGTTGGTGTTGAGACCAGCGTTGCAGTTGCCATTGGCAAGATGACCGGAACCCGTGCATGGATGGTTCGTGGCACTAAAGAGATTGTTCTTCACTACTTTGGCCTTGAAACTGATGTTGAAATGGCGATCTATCTGACAGATATTATTGTAAACTCTTATGACACTGAATTTGATCTTTTCAAACAGACTTCAACCTACATCAATTTCACTGGTCATCGTCGTATTGTTCAGACTAATTTCCAAAAAGGTTTCAAGCACCGTATTTACAGCAGGATCATGGAACAAGTGAATGAACATAAATCTTCGGTTTTCAATACTACTGGTACCGATCTTGTAGTGATTGAAAAAGAAAAGTATGTTGAAGAAGAATTTGCAAAGATGGGGATGAAACTGCGTACGACCAAAACCTATAGCCGTTCCAGTTTCCATAGTGGTGCATATTCTTCTGGTACCAATGCTGGCGACAAAGTTAATCTGAACCGTCCGATCACTTCGTCTTCCAATTTTGGTGGCCTTCTTTCGTAAAGGATTTTGACATGCTTCCTGTGCATAAAGTTAAAGGTTCTCGTGAATTTATGTCATGGGAACCAATCAACAACGTTCCCGAAAAATCAGGACATTATGTTGTTGGCCACCGTGGGCATTCATTTGGAACAGCATATTTCAATGCTGGTGAACATGATATTCGTCTTCCACTTGGATGGTCACAGATTCCAAATTGTTCCCCAACACATTGGTTGAATTCTTCATATAACCTTGATGATTGTAATTCACCCTTTCGCATCTGGGCAGATAAACATCATGGATGGAACCAGTATCTTCCACCACAATTCTGTCAGAAAAAATGGGACTTTAAACGAACTCCATTTTTCAAACGATTGAAGATGGCGTTTACTGGAAATCTGGAGGTTTGAAATGAAATATAAGATCAAGATCAAGCGTGACTTTGGTAAGTATGGATACTATAATTCCCAAACACGTAAGAATGAATTTACGGGCTTTGTAGTGACCAAGGGTGGCGCGAATGTCATCCCCGGTGCCGGATGGTTCAATACGATCAGTGATGCTATTTTGGGATGTAAAATTCATTCAATCACGGGAGATAACATGTATTTCCATACCCTGTATCGTCATATCAAAATTGAAAATAATACACTTGGTATGTGATTTTTCTATTGACAGATTCGTACCATATGGTATGAACGCTTATCAACTTTGAAAAGGATAACACCATGACGAACATGCCGATGATCAATCTTAATAATGTTGAACTTGACCATGATCAGAAGATCATTGCCGAGAAGATTATTCGTTCTGGTAAGCTTCGTGCCACAAAACCGTCTGATCCAGAAGCGATGTATGTTTGGCGTCTTGTTGCATTTATGGTTTCACCAAATCCTGTCCATCATTGTATGCCATGTACGCATGATTTTGGGGTAATGGATATTGCACCAAAGGTTGAAAAGTTCTGCAAGTATCGCAACAAAAATGTGAAAGAAACTGATATGGATTGGGTTCGAAATCGTTGCAAGGAACTTGATGTCATCGTTGATAAAATCGTTGACAGTGTTCGTGTTGAAAATCGTCATGGTGTGAACCGTTGGGCAAAAGCATTTGGAGTGATTTGAAAATGAAAAAAGATGAACTTCTTCCACGTGGTCAATTTCGTAATCGGGAAGATTATGAAGCATATTTGAGAAAACATCTTGATGTTGGAGTCGGACATGCTGGATCATCATTTGATGATTTTCTGGATGATGAAGGTCTTCTTTCCGATGCAACCGAAGTTGCCACTAAACGTGTACGTGATTTTCTAAAGGATAATACGTGATGACTGGTCCATATAAGGCATGTCATACATCCAAAGACGATCCACCGTATGTATATGGTATTGATGGTCCGGGGAATGGTATTGGCTATCATGCATGGTTTGGTAATCCAGAAAATACCTTTATGTCAATGAATGATGCAGAACGTGTTGCCAAATTGATGAATATGGCTTATGCTCAAGGTATTCTTAAAAATCAAAAAGATGTAAAAGAAGTATTGGGGATATGATGAAAGATCATGACATGAAAATTAAAGAAATTCACGAATTTTTTAGTAAAGATTTTCAATCGTTGAATATCCGCTATGAACGAAAGTATGAAAATAATTTCAAACGGTTCAATAATGGTGAATCCAGCTATGATTTGGAACAAGGGCAATATGATGAAGTATAAGATCATCAACAAGATTGATCGTGATCATAAGTTGTATTCTGCTGGCGACATCCATGAAATTAAGTTGGTTGAACACTGTAAGAAATTCTTCATCATTCACTATGATCAAAATGGTAAAATTGTGTATTCATTAGCGAAATACTTCACCAATAAGTCAAAAGCGGAAAAACGATATCGCGAATATGTCAAGAATGACAATTTCGTTCTGGTAGAATAAATACTCCTAACGAGGAGTATCATTATGTCAAGATTATATGTTTCAAAATTTATAACAGGTGGCAATACATTTATTGCCAAAGATGGTCATCTATTTTGGAATTAGGATGAACGTGAACTAAGAATTGGTGATGGTGTTACACCGGGTGGATTACCAATCATTGGTGAATTATCGGAAAAAGCATATGTAAATTATTTTGACCATTCTTCTAATTCTGTTACTACTTTTGATAATTCAAACCAATGGAAAAAGCTTAATAGCTCTACTACGTTGGCATTATCGCGTGACGGATTTTTGCACACTACGAATAGAATTACCAATAGTGGCATTGATAGAATAGTAAAGGCAGAAGGCATTGTTACGGTTGAATCTACGGCAAGTGATCTTGAAATACATATGTCATTTTTCAAAAATGGTTCACTGATACCAAGTTCAGAGCAATCTGTATTCACCAGAACACATGGTGTAAATCATTTTGCATAGGCAGTTCCATTCCAATGCTTTACAGAATTCAATTCTGGTGATTTTTTGGAAGTATATGTGAAAAATGGAACAAATGATACTTCGGTAACTTTGAAAAAACTAAACGTCATAATAACTGAACTATGAGGATGTAATGATACAATTCCGTTTCACTATTCGTAATCCATTCTGGAAACAGTATAAGGGATTTCGTTCACCTGTGCATTATTTGATGAAGACAAAAGATATCACTAAAAATAAAGTGGTTGAAATTCAGGCATCAAAGTTTCATGATAGATACTACATTTTTGAACTGGATGTTGATCTAAATTGGTATGGTTCTGATCATGCTGGTCCATCGGTATCGCTTTCAATTTTGGATTACTTTTTTGATTTTAGTATCAGAGATCGTCGTCATTGGGATGGTGAAAATAATAAATGGGAAGAATGATGGAAATTGGACATATTATATGGGAAGATGCACCGGAAACTGCATCAGATGTAATCATCCAAGGGCAAGTAAAATATCATGATGGTGATATCCGAAACTTTACAACCTTTGGATCATATTATATGGATGGTACAAATCAGCATATAATAAGACAGTCACTTGAAAAATATGGTGTCACCATGGACGCTGACTATTTAGATGCATCTAGTATTTTTATTGAACGAATTGGAAAAATTGTTTGACATGGTTTGATTTGTTTGGTATTCACACTTAACAGATTCACACAAGGGGTTACATCATGTCAAACTTCAATATGATTTTTAATCGTGGTGCCAATTTTATTGTTCGTCGTGGATATTCCGTTAGTATCCCTAAAGATGCAACTGTTGCAAAATCTGAATCTGGATATACATTTATTTCGAGTAATGGTTCTGGAAACCTGAATGAATATGGGTTTCTTCACAATGAAAATGGGCCTGCTGCTATTATTGGTGGTACTACGTTTTATGCTATTGATGGTATAATTCATCGTGAAGATGGACCTGCTATCATTCGTGGTAATAATTATCGTTATCTTCGTGATGGAAGATTGCATCGTGAAGATGGTCCTGCATTGTTCTGGGATGGTCGGTATGAATGGTGTATTGATGGGACATTTCATAATGTTAATGGTCCTGCATTGATTCACGCAGATGGTACTAAAATTTGGTACACAAATGGAAAGATTCACAATCTTTCCGGTCCTGCGGTCATTCATTCAAACGGATTGGGTGAATATTTCATTGAAGGTAAACCAGTCACCAAAAACATCAAAGCATGGTGCAGGAAGATGAAGATTAAGTTTGAAGAACTTTCAGAGGCGGATATTATGGTGTATTCGTTTGAAAAGAAAATGGGGGCCTGATGGCCCCCTTATTTTTTACTTCATTGGATTGGAAAGTGTGCGTTCAATACGATTGAATAGTGTACGATCACTTGCAATGGCGGGAACAAGTTTGATTAGTGCATTTGCAACAGCACCACGCTCACGTAGAGTTAGTTTTGCCTCATCCCCATTCAGAATCTTACGAAGAGCAATGCGACCAATTTTGGAATCTTCTTCGGTGAATAGAAGGCCAAGTAGACGTTCAAAACCCATTGTTACACGAATCTTGGTGTCTTCTTGTTCATCTTTTTTCATTTCCTTGGATGGTTCTTCGGCTTCGTTTAGTTGGGTTCCAGTCTTAACTTCACCTTCAAGAATGACGTTAAGCTGGTCCATGATTTTACGTAAATCCATAATATTCTCCTTTGAGATAATTTCATGTTAATATTTAATCATTTTGTAATTTTTATGTTACACCTTGAAAATGGTTAAATAAGTATAGCAGTTTTCGGAGATTATGATATGTCCACGGGTGAAAATCTTAAAGGTACATGGTATATAAATGATGTACATATTAGAAGTGTTGGCTCTGAATGGGTAAGTCCTATTATTAATAGTGGCCAAGGGAACCTTACAGATGCTTGGGTTGGTGGTGGAAGAAATACACAAAATTCAGAAGTGAGCACATTTGTTCGTATAACATTTGCAAGTGACACCAATACCGCATAGAATAGGTCCAATTTGACACAAACACACTCCTATACTGGTGCGGTTGGTAATGTTTCAGATGCATGGTATTTTTCCGGTGAACCTACAAGTAGAATAAGTCGTCTTACATTTTCAAATGATTTGAGTAACTCTTTAATTCGTGGGAATATACCAAGTGCATTTCTCGGTTCAGAAAATAGAGTAACATCAACTGGTAATGCAACCGATGGGTGGGTTGTTAATTCTGGAATTGCAAGATTGACATTTTCAAACGATACGGTTAATATCCCAACACGTGGTCAGATGGAAACACGAAGAATAAGCGCGGGTTCAACAGGGAATGCAACCGATGGTTGGGTTGTTGGTGGTGGTCTTGGTTTAACTACGCCCACAAGCAATGTTGATCGTATTATATTTGCAAATGACACTATTACTGCATCACGGAGGGGAAATCTTAATACCAGTCGTTTAGAAATGGCTGCTGCTGGTAACGCAACAAATGGTTGGGTTGTAGCCGGATTGGTAAGTGGGACTGCCACCATGACTTCACGTGTTGACCGTATCACGTTTTCAAATGATACTGTAACTGCATAGCAACGAGCAAATAACCCAATAGCCATTGATGACTTTGATGGTTCAAGTAATCTAACAGATGGATGGTTTGTAGCAGGTGGTCTTCCAATTACATCACTGATTAGTCGTATTATTTTCGCCAGTGATACAAATACCCCACAAACCCGTGGACCTATGCCTGAAAGCAGATGGAATCATGGAGTATCATCATGAAAATTAAAGAACTTATTGAAGCACCAATTGGGGATATTGAAACCTTTTATTCTTGAAGTCAATATCATATGTAACATCTGCTGTCAAGCCTTAAATATAGTAAAATAAGGATGAACACATGATTGACATACTTGAAAAATTTAGAATGATTGAGAATGCCCCAATCACCGAAAAAGATATAAAATTCAACAATTCAATGAATGGTTATCATCATGGTCAATCTGACATGACACTTACCGCAAAGATTGGTGATATCATTGTGGGATATATTGATTACTCAGTATATGAAGATCAACCATATTTGAAGATGATTGAAGTCCATCGTCAGCATAAAAGAAAAGGCATTGCAACCTTGATGTTAAAACATCTCCAATCAATGTACCCAAATGAAGAAATTGATTGGGGGATGATGACAGACGATGGTTCCGAGTTGTATAAAAAATTGAACTTCAAGAAAGTCAAAAATTTTGATTCAACATACTATAACTCACTTAAAGATGAACTTCGCAGAATTCGTCCTATGGATGATGATGGTTGGAAGAATATTTCACAGGAAGATTATGATAGAATATATGACATTGAAAATGAAATAGAACGAATAGAAATGTCAGATTCATTCCAAAAGCCATTCAAAAAAATAATAATTTAATTAAATATAACTAATAAACCCTTTAGCCCCAAGGTTACTATTATGTGTAAATTAGCGGAAGAACTAACAGAAGTCAAGAATGATTTGGAAATCACAACACGCATGATTGAAGAAATGTCAAAAAAGTGCTCATATGGTATATGGAAAGCCGATGCGGATAATAACATATACTTCATGAATGATGTACTACAGGATATTTGTAAATCCGAACCATCAAACCTATCAGATATATTTACATCAGATGAGATTTTACTTTTTCAACATAATAACAGGATTGAATTTAACTATGTGATAAATGACCAACAGTATAAGGTTATGTTCTCAAAATGCCCATAGGGTAATTCATATGGTATTGTTAAGAAAGATGATAGAGACCAAGAGACGATTAACAAGTTACTAATCCTGAAAAAAGAATTCAGGCAAATTTTGGAAGAATGGTGAAGTATTATGGAATAGATCACATGGCAGGTTGTTGTAATTATCGTAGGTGGGATAACTGCTTTTCTGACTTTCCTGTATAATATGCTCGCTTCTAAAAAGTAGGGCGATGGTGATTCATGGAAATCAAACGTTGATAGAAACGATGCTATCGTTAAAGAACAGATCATAAACATAAAAAAAGAGTTAGACAATCTTCGTGATCAAATTGAAGACAATGATGAACGCACACGTGAAACTTTAGAAAAATTTGAAAAGAAACTTGAACGCTTCACCGAAATCATAATTGAACACTTAAAGAAATAACCAAATTAAGTTAAATATTCCTATATTGGCGGGAGTATTTACAAATGGTAACACCAAAGTTATTTTCAAAGATTACGATACGCAGGGGTGAGCGTAATGATTTGCCCGATCTATCATCTTCTGAATTTGGGTTTGCGACTGATACAGGTGAAGTATTCATTGGTGCACCCGATTTGCCATCTTTGGAAAATAAAGGTCGCAATGAATAGAATGAAACATTCCCATATAAGAATGTTCAACTTATAACGACTACATCCGAACATACAGAAATACTTGATTATACATACAAGTCAAATTCACCAATTAACGCACAGACAGGTGTACACCCAACACTTCCAGTGTTTAGATCGTATCAACAAAAATTTGATGATTTTTTGAATTTTGATGATTTTGTCACCGATCCAACAGATGTTGCACCTGATTTAAATCGTGCAATCCGTGAAAATGCTAATCTTCGTAAAATAATTAACATATCATCCAACGATTATATTATTGACACGCCTGTTAAACTGGCACCAAATACCACGTTGAAGGGCGAGGGTATTGACCATACGTTCTTGATCCATACCAATGCAGATTCCATTAACGGTCCACGATATCTTTTTGAAACAATAGATTCGGATTTTAATGAAGGTATTGCTATAGGCACAAATGGTGCAGAGTTACCAAATAATATCATCATTCAGGATATGACAATTGTTAGTCCACGGGCAATTGATTTTTTCAGAATTAATCGTGCATCAAATGTCACATTCAGGAATGTGAAGTTTGTAACTACGTTTCCCGGTGGGTCATCAATATTTTATGCATTCAATATAAGCCGCCTTGGCGTAATTGTCCCAATTTAGAATATTGTTGTGGACAGTTGTACATTCATTGGTGTTGGTAACATATTCAATCCACTACTTGATCCAATTCTGGATATAACCGTAATGAATTCAAATTTCGGAAATCCATCAAATATTGCGACAATAAACAATGATGGTTGTGAAAACTTTAAATTCATAAACAATTTGGTGGTAGGTATTGACGGTGATGCTATTATTGCAACACGTGGTAATAACTTCTTGTCGGCAAATAATACGTTTGATATTCGTAATTCAGATGTAACATATTCACCAATACGAATTGCGAACACATTTCAGTCTGGGCAAAGTATCCATGATAAATTCTATTTGAACACTGGTGCAGTTGGACTTAGAAACTCTTCAATCACTACGGTATATATCCCATCAAATGATGACGATATGATTTTTAATGGTATTGAGAAATCAGGCAGAAATGCATTCCAAATCCTTGGAGAACAGACAAACACCGCCCTGCCAATGTATTTTAATTTACTTGAGTATTCATCTGTCAGATTTACGATTTCAGTTAAACGATCTGGTACACTTCTTTATGGAACAATTGATATTGTGTCAGATGGTACCAATGCATTTATAGTTGATAATACAAATGGTATTATTCCATAGGCAGTTACGTTTGGTGTTGGTGTAACCCCAATAAATGGTTCAAATGCAATGCATCTTGTATATACTACCCCTGATCCCGGTGTGGGTGTAATGATTTGTTCATATGAAGCAATAAGGGCTTGACGAATCATGTTCTTTGATTTAATTAAATTATCAAAGGAGATACAAAATGACACCCAATGAAATGCCTTGGGCACTTGTTGCACAGTGGCCCGCAGATGGTAAATATAAAGATATTACACGTTGGAATATTCGTGCAGCACATCTTCCTGCAACACCTATGCGAAAAGAGCAACTGGTTATCGAGCATGAAGGTGTTACATATGTTCGTTATAAGATTGGAACTAAGTGGGCACTACCACAACTAAAGAATTGACTGGAGAAACTTGATGCGGTTGAAAATATTTGAATAGATGATAATGGAAGGCTATAGGGAAGCTGTTGCTGAATTCAGTAAAGATAATCCTGATGCTGGTGAAATCGTATCCAAATACCGCGATCTTGTGAACCGCAATCAAGTTCAAGGACAGGAAAGAAATATTGACTATTGGCGAAAACAAGGTTTTCAAAAATTCAAAGATTTTGTTACTGCAAAAGAAAAGATACCATCCAATCGTCAAGTGAAAAAATCATCTGACCGTGGCAAATCAATAACATTGGCAGAAAATGATGAATGGTTGATTGTCATCCCATTGGATAAAGATGCATCATGTTTTTATGGTAAGAACACGGAATGGTGTACAACTAAGCAGTTCCATAGTCATTATGAACAATATTTTCATGATTCCGAATTTACGTTGATTTATTTCATTCAGAAGAAAACTATGAACAAGTGGGCAATTGCAGCACATAATATAGTCGAAGCATCATATTTTGACATCAATGATAAACCATTGGAACCATCCGTATTTGATACACAAACTGGTCTATCATCTGAAAAATTTATTAAGCTTGCCAAAAAGAATGACCCAAAAATTAAAGATGTTAGGAAATAGTATTCAGAACTTAAAGATCAAGTTGCAAAAGAAGTCAAGAACACATGGGAACGTGATCTAAATCTTGAAGCAAAACTAATGAAACTTAGTGACCCATATATCATAACAACATATATGCGCCAAGTTGGTGGCAAACACAAATATCCTGAAAAAATGGTAAAGGTTGCCTTAAATGCTGGTCAAAGAATTATTAGGCATGTTGAAAACCCATCTTTAAGCATAATGATGTTAGTTGCAGAACAAACACCGGATGATATTGAAGAAATTAGTGGCAATGTCCCAATACAAGTTTACATTACAGCATCATCAAGAACAAGTCAGGCACTAGATATACTTATGAATGATGTTAAACCCGAAGATATTCCATATGAAGTTTACAAAAATACAGTTACAAACTTCCCAAGAACACTTGAATATTATTATTCCAGAACTCCAGAAAAATACTTACCTGAACTTCGTAAGATTGCATTAGAAAAGTCTCCCACTATGGCATCTATACTTCCAAATCTATCCAAAGAAGAATGGATTATCGCAATTGAAAATGAAAATAAGTATTCTTCTGGTTCAACACAATTGAAAAAATTACCAAAAGAATTACAGAATGACAATGATATCCTCAATGCCATGCTATAGTCAAAAGCAGCACTTGAATATATTGAGGAAATAGAAAAATATGATGTGCGGTTGTCCGAAGATCAATATATGATGTTGGCAGATACATTAAAAGATTCACCACGTGATTTTGGTAAAGCGGCTGGAATAATCATGAATTTCTCAAGTAATCCAAAGCGTGAAAACATGGTTGAAAAAATGTTCAAACGGGTGAAATATAATGAAGATTGAAAATTTCTTTGAAGATTTAGAAAGTGATAGTTACCGAACTGAATACGCATTTGACGCATTTGGTGATTTCACGAGTCAAATTAATGACATAATGAAGCGTAAAGATTACGACAAATTATTCAAAGAATAGATTTATGTTGGACATGGTATTTACGCAATGTTTTCCAATAACGAAACCAATAACGCGGCAGGTTGGGCAGAACGTATTGGAAAAAATGATGCGACTATCGTAATGGGGTTTCGTGGTGATCGGGATGCGTTTGTTGACTTACTGATTGGAAAATATCAAGCCGATATGCTGGAAACGTATCTTGCCCAGAAATTTAAGTCTACATTCATCCATGAGTTCATCCATGCAATGGATTTCAAAAGAACGCCACTAAAAACATATACTAAGTCCGGATTACGTAGTGCAAGGTATAAATCTGATCCAGCCGGATATTTCAATGATCCGTTAGAAACGAATGCAAGATTACATGAAGTATTGGCGTTGATAAAGAAAGCCGACCGTGATTTTGAAAAAGATGATCCGCGAAAGGTAAAAGCATTAATCAGTCATGGTATAACGAAAAGTGCGAAATGGTTAGTAAATGATATATATGGAGAGAACATTTTACTACTTAAACCAAAGACACGAAATCAGACATATAAACGTGTAGTTCGTATGCTTGAGCCATATTTTACAAAATGGCAATCTGATATGTCAAAGCTTGTCACCCAAGATGATATCATTAATTTTGCACTTCATGCAGAAATCAATGCAACTGATCGAAACTACGATCTTGAGAAATTCCTTAAAGATTATCCAGAAATGGCAAATCAACTCATATCTGAACGTGATACTGACTATAATAAATTCATTGAAACTGAAATGCATAATATGGACCTAATTTACCATATTGTGAAACTATTAACACCTGAACAAAGAAAGATGCTTGACTCATATATGAACCGATATTTGTTAGATGTATTTGAAAAACGACAAGTGATAATTGGATCATATCTGGAATGAAATTTTTACTTGACAAAGATTCTTGAATCTTTTTCTTAATGATTCTGTTCAATGACTTGAATCTTTGAATTCATTTTACTGCGGAAGATACTACATGATGAACTTTGGTGTTCGTTTCACTTCCACCAAATCTTAATCATCTACCATCATGGGTGATTTCAGATACTTCGTATCTTCAATCACTTATCTTTTTTAATTTCTTTTTTTTGTTTTGGTATTTTCAATTATTGAATTACTGAAACCCCAAAAAGAACTAAAAAGAAGAAATCATGAAGAAGCACGAAGTGCTTATGAATGATACATGATTGATAAATGATCAAACTGGATACATGAAGCGAAGCGGAATGGATCAGTTAGTTCATATAGTAATCTTTGTCGGTACCTGATATTCATGATTGATCTAATATTCAGGTTTCATAATTCAATTTCTATTCACAACCAAATCTGTTTACTGACTTACAATATTAACTTTTCCCCCCTCCTCACTCTTATGTATTGGCGTGAGCATGGATGAAACTTTCAAAAAAATTTCATAAAGTAGAAAGGACTTTACCTGATAGGGGGATATGCGGTTCCCTATCATCCTTTGCCATTGGAGCATATCGGGGCACACCGTATACCTACTTACATATACGATGTGGTATTAAGTACGTAATTTACAACGTTTAACTTAATGTCTAAGACGTAATTTTTGACATAATTAGTCTATATATTGGCGCATTTTTCACATGGCTAACCATTATAGGTTTCATGTCGGCAGCGGCTTTCCATCCGAAAGTGTAGATGCGCTATAGTGGCACCCTGAATCGGCTATGGCTCCTCCGGTCGTCTCATACCTGCAACTCATACCTCCCGGTCAGGTGGCTAAATTCATGCTGTTACACATGGCCTATGGCTTTGTCCCGGTTGACGTTAGATAACACATGATTTTTCATGTGGGATGATTATGATTTTGTCAATGTGGTATTTATATCACAGTTTATAATACCATGTCAACAAAAAAATCACCTTTCAGAAAATTTTATTTTTCCTTAAATAATATTATGAAAGACTTGTTAAAGGAGATATAACATGGCAATTCCATACCCAAGATCAGGTGTCTGTGCTCCTGACAAATTTGGTGTAAGTATTGATGGTAATTCCGCCAACGGCCCACTACTTATGCCACGTGTTAGCTATCGTTTCCGTGTACTATTTATTGGCTTTGGTGCACCAGAAGGGGTTGCTGAACCAATTACACTAAACACCAATACTGTGACTATTCCTTCACTTACATTTGATCAAATGGAAATTCATTCCTATAACTCACGTGTAAAAATTGCTGGTAAGCACAATTGGGGTGATGCTACACTAAACGTTCGTGATACATATGATGACCAAGTTTCCCGTGCAGTTGGATCACAGTTGCAGCGTCAACTTGATCACTATAACCAGACTGGTTATCAAAGTGCTGGTGACTACAAGTTCAAAGTAATCGTACAACAACTTGATGGTGGCCATGATACTGCAAACAATAACATTCACCTATGTGGATGCTATCTATCAAACGTTGAATATGACCAGTTTGATTATTCATCCAGTGCAGTTCGTAATATTTCAATGACAATTTCTGTTGATAATGTCATTCACGAGGGTGCTGGTGAAGGTGGACTTAATAGCACGTGGGCGGCCCCCGGTCTTGATCCACGTGGTGGCCTCGCACAATAATTATTACAATTATATTAGAAGATTGGCGGGAGTTTTCCCGCCATTTTTCATTTGACATGGCTAACAAATCTTGCTAAACACACTAAAATATTTCGCAAATTTTATGGGTGTTGAATGCCAAAATTAGTATCAGAAGATGAAATTGTAACATGGCTCAACGATGCTGGTAAACTGCATCGTGAAGATGGTCCTGCCTTAATTTTTCCAAATGGGACACAAAAATGGTATATCAATGATAGACTTCATCGTGAAGATGGTCCTGCTGTAATTTATTCAGATGGGGAACAATATTGGTATATAAATGGGCATGATATCACAGATGAAATAAAAAAATGGGCCAAAGATCGTGACATTGATCTTGATAATCTTACCGAAATTGA